>OBLW0100000078.1_pt1 | contig 70607 bp, 50 predicted proteins | sample 1520161 | NCBI WGS metagenome assembly OBLW01 (sample SAMEA3539309, study PRJEB22396) | soil metagenome | biome: tundra; feature: field; material: soil | place: USA | collected 2010-05 | depth 0.15 m
TCCACTCGACCAACTCATCGTGTTCACCATTCCCGACAACATGGGAACCCCGGAACGCTTCGACGTCTATTCAGCGATCCGCCGGCAGCTGAGATCTCAGTTGTTGCTTCCAGGCCTTGTCACTTATTGATCCCGGATTGCGTGAGATTTCTCCGAATTACTCCTCATAAACGGCTAGGGTTCGCTAACTTTCAGTTGAGGACTTTCCACTTGGCCGAGTAGTCGGCATCTCGGACAAGTGACTGAGAAACCCGTTGCGGCATGTCCACCCAATTAGTGAAGTGAATGTAGGGCCACTGACTGGCCATCAGCAAATCCAGTTTGCCTGCCGCGCGTGGTTGCTGTGGCGGGCGATTCCGGTGGGCGAGAGGGTGTGCCGGAGCTCGGAAATCGCGCTGCTGGACGGTCCATGACACTGTGCTCGCAAGCACCGTCTATTGAGAGGCACTGGAATGACTAGACACTGGCCGACATTATCAGGATTACTCCCCGTAAACGCCGCAGTGTCCAAGTGAAGTTTCGCGTGTAGGGCCGAGATTGGAAGCACGCCTCCTGCACTTCAGCACGCGCGCATTCATCTTCGCAGCAGGGCTACGTGCGGATCACTTCAGCTCCGTGGGATTGTATTTTGCGCCTGTGCGAAGGCTATCGAGTATCTGCTGCGTGCGCGCCGGGCAAGCTCTCCCTTTGTCAGGCGTGAAGTTATCGTGCTCCGATTCGAGGAGCGGCAATGGTTCCGTGGGACCCGGGATCTGGTTCAGGGCCGTCCAAATTCCGGCGGGCGGAGAAACAGTATCGATGAAGCCCATTCCTGCCATGACCGGAGCCTTGATGTGCGAGGCGAAGTTGACGGGGTCGAAGTAGAGGCCGGTCTGCATTGCCTTGGGATTGTCTGAAGGCCAATTGGGAAAGCCGCTCTTGCGGCCGTGCAGATCCCCGTTGGTGTCCGCACCCGCAGGAACGCAGACGAGCACCGCGGTGATCTTCTCCGGGCGCAGACCCGCAAGCGCTAAACTCTGCTGGCCTCCCTGGCTCCCTCCTGTCAACACGATTGTTTTCCCATCCCAGTCTGGCCGCGTGAGTAGATAATCGAGGGCGCGCGAATCGCGCAGGTACATGTTCAGGAAGTAGGATTTTTCGCGGTCGGTGTTGCCCACCGCGACGTACGCCTTTGGAATGTCTCCGGAAGGGTCGGAGGGCAGCTTGTCGTGTGCGTCGACATCGATCACCAACCAGCCATCTGAGGCACGTTGCGCAGCCCAGTGCGGATCGAGCGCGTAAATCCCCGCATACTGCAGTTGAATGATCGCGGGGAATCGTCCTTGCCTGGCGGGCTTCGCAACATACCCGTGTACCTTCGATCCCAATGCGTCGAGTGCAAACGCGCTCTCCTCGATCCCGGGCATGTCGGACTGGATCGGTGTCTCGGTCGGGTTGATGGGAACCTTGGCCTGAGCGGCCAGTTTCCCCGCCCAGAATGCATCGACATCCGGCGGCCGCGGCGTGGACGGTTCGAGTTTGTGGGGAGCAACGGCGGCTCCAACCGCGTAAAGGCCATTGTTGCGGCCTGTATTGCCGCCGACAAACGCGGGTGCGGCGCCGGGGTTGACGTTCGTCCCAGCCGATGCGCCATGATCGTTTAACGCGTTGTCTCCCGCGAGGTTCGCGTACGGCTCAATCGCGACATAAATCATCTCCGGCTCGTCGCCGACGATTTCGATCCTGTCCTTCCCTGAACTCAGGTCGAGCTTGCCTTCCTTAAGGACGTCTTTGTTGTTGCGCCGGATCGTCCATTTATAGGCATACGTGGGCGCTGTGGGACCCGGAGAAACAATCCAGCCGACTGTATCGCCAACGTCGTACAGGCCGCTCGCGTGGTAAGGACGAAACACGAGTTGTTGCGCCGGAGCCACCGGTTGGGCGTACACGAACGACGCAAAGAGCGGCAGCAGAAGCACGAGTCGAATGGCTCGACCGAACTGACAAATACCAACGTGGCAACTCTCGCTTGGGGTCCGCCTCACACGTCCGTATTGGGCCATCACTGCCGCCATTATGCCTCCCTGCACATTGTGCTGATACTTACAACCAATGAGGATACACTGCGGGACAGCACACACGAGCGCGTAGCAGTTTGTGGAGCTATGTGCGCGAGAAGCGCAAAGCCAAGGATCGGAAGAACGGTTCCGATCTTCGCGGAGAGGTTCGTGCCCAACATCTCTTCGATGATTCCGTCTCGTCCTGAAAAACGCCTCGGGGTCCAGTAATTCGGGGCCGCGAGGCGTTTCCAGGAATGGCTCTACTTCGATTCTCTCGTAATCGCGTCCGCAGCGTTGCCGGCCACGACCCAGCTTGCCGATCCCGCCACGACCGCTTCATCCTCGAACCACAGAAATCCAAAGTCGTCGATGCACTCAGGAAAATCCGGCTTGATGATGACGTATCCCGGAATCACTGCGCCTGGAATGTACGCGTTGTCGGCGCGATTATTGCTGTACGTCTTCATCTTCGAGACCGTACCCACGCCAGCCACATACGATGTGCTCGATACCGGGTGCGTGCCGAGAATGTAATTGACGGCACGGAGCGTATATTCGGGGCCCACAAGATCAGGAAACGTCTTGTGCAGAAAGTACATTCGGATGGCCATGTCAACCACGGCGCCCGATCCGCCCCACGTGCCCAGGCTCGGCGGCACGCCGAACGGAGTGGCATCCAACTGCTTGTCCAACCCCGCCATGTAGGTCTTCACCGCTTCCCGCATTTGATCCTTCGCGCTCGCGTCGAGATATGGCAGGGCGCGCACTGCCGTCCAACCACGAAGGCCCATCTGCTGCGGAGTGATCATCTGAGGGAACAACTCCTTCAGACGGGACTTGTAGGGCTCGGCTCCGTTCGTTGCGATGGTCAATTCCAAAGCTGCAGCCCAGTCGAGTCCGGTGTTAAACCCGCCACGCGCTGCGCCTGCCGGCGGAGCTGCCGGTGCGCTCGTCGTGCCAGAACCTGCCGGAGCACTCGCGTTCTGACGGCCAGACACCACACCCTGCGACGCAGCCAGCACACCACCCGGAGGAGCGCCCGCCGGAGCCGCTCCGCCAAAGCCGCCGCCCGAGGGAAAAGGCGTTGGGTGAGCCTTCTCGTCGTTCCATGCTTTGATCGCGGTCTCGAGGCAGTCTTTCGCTAACGCGTCATCCCACCCCTTCAGCACATCGGCCGCGGCCGCCAGCGCCGCAATACCGTTCCACTGGAAAAACGGATTCGTCGAAGTAAAAATCCAGCGGTCGTCCGGCTTGCCTGAGTAGTCACCCTTTACTTCATTCGGACCGAGCGTCGGGTTGTAGATGCGTCCGTCGGTTTTCGACGCGCCGTCGCCCAGGTGCGTATATTGGCGCAGATCCGGTTCGTGCGTGCCGCGGATCGCGTGCCCAATATTGTGGTACTGCGCCAAAATGAGCAGCGCGCCGTGCCTCACTTGCTCCACCGTGTCCGGCACGCCATCGGGACGGTGCATCTCAACCTCACGCGCCGTTTCATCCACCGTGAGCTCGTCGTATTTAAGATTGAATTCGCGATACGCCAGCGCCAGGCTCTGAATCACATTCAGCTGCGCGGGTTCTTCCAGATCGTAGTCGCCGGCGTCGTACCATCCCCCCACATTCATCCCAGGAATGTGGTCACCGCCTTTGTACTTCCCGTCCGTTGCCGTAGCCTGATTCCAGCCGTCGAATTGTTCTCCAAACACTGGCGCCATGCGGCCATCATCCAGGTGCGATGCGCCGTGCCATATCCGGTACCCCTCGCGCACAGAGACATGATCCATCTGCTCAGCCAGGTGATGGTCAAGGCTGTCCTGCCAGATTTTCGCGTACGCGCCTTTTGAGATGGGGAAAGGGGGCGTGCGCTGGCCCGCGTACTCAATGACGTAAAGGCCAGGGTCTTTCACCGCCGTGAAGTCGAATTTCGAATAGACGTACCGCAACCACGGCGTCGAAGGCGTGATCGGGCCCTCGAACGCCTCCTTGTACGATCCGTCCTCCGTCAGGCGAAGCACCTTGGCCCTCTTCGGCCCTTCGTACTTCGGGTCGAGCTCAATTACCGCCGTCTTTGAGAATTCCGGCGCATAACCCACCTGGCTGTGCGCAATCATCGGCGGCCGCGTCCAGTTCGGAATCACATCCGGCCGGATGTACCACACAATTGCGTTTGTGGTCTTACCCGAAGGGATCAGCGAACGCAACACGAACCAGCCGTTCTGCGCGCGGTTGCGTCCATCGAACAACATCAGGTCACCTGTGTCCGAAACCACACTCACGCGCGCCAGCGCGTCGTCCACACCCAGCGTGATGCTCCTGCCTTCGGCGAAGGGTAGCGGCTGAGTGTAACCCTTGGCCTTATCCCAATCCTCCAGGTAGTACGCCTTTTTCGGTTCATCAGCCAGCGGCAACACCTTCACCATCTCATCGTCTGGCGTTCGCGGAAAAATTCCTGCTTTGCTCCCGTCCACCAGGTAAGCCTTGCCCATGTAAATGGAGGGCAGAAACTCCAGGTTGAAGCCCGCGCGCCCCGCCAGTTTCTCCGGCAGCGGCTTATCGAGATTGATGGTCACCTTCACGCCGCCCGGTTCCGCAGCTACTTCTAGGGTGTAGCTCAAATCGAAGGTCGGGAAAGCGAGGCTGGCGATGAGCCGGTTGTTCGCCTTATCGGCCTGACGCCCCTTGAGGGTTGCCACCAGGTCCCACTGCTCGGGCGTTGGCATCAGGCGTACATCGCCATTCGTAGCGATACGCTGGCCGTGGAGAATCATCTCCATGGCGGTGTTCTTCTGGTCTACGAAAACGGGATGGTACGTGCTGTCGTAAAGAAATACGCTAAAACCTTGGGTATCGAGATAATTCTTGTCAGTCACCTTCATGGCAAAATCGGCGCCGAACATGCTTGCGCTTGAGGTCAGGGCCAACAGGAGACACACTTCGATTCGGGTAAGCATAGGTTTAGAATAGACCGCTCCTTTGCCTCAACCTAACATGGCATGCTCACCCCTGGGCGACATTTGTTTCCAGGATTACTCCCGGCAAACGCCTTTCCGGCCAATGATCGCCAGTAGCGAAAGTCAATGAGTGCCTCATCGTCGCTGCATACTCTCTAAAAGCCCGCTTAGGTCCAGCGAACTCCCGCAGCATGAATCGCAGTAATCAGAGAGCCGTGAAAAACCGTATACGCACAGCATCCGGTTCGAAGCCACACCCAATGAAGGAAGCGCCCAGAGCAGTAATGCCTATTTCCACCCAACAGCTTTATGTATCGGAGATATCATATGCTCGTAGGCGTGCTGGCTCTGTTTTGCATATGCGCGGATGATTCGCTGTCGCAGCTCCTTGAGTGCCGGCAGATTACACTAACCGTCACGGCCCCGTCGGCAGTCGTTGCTGTCGCTCTATCCTCGGTGATCGCGAACGTGAACCGTTAAACCAGATTTTCGAAAGAGGACTTATGACGAGAGTAGCAACCGAATTGCACCCGCGGCGCGAGTTTCTTAAGATGGCCGCGTTGACTGGCGCGGCAGCGTTCACGGGAAACAGCGCGGCGGCTGCAGCGGAACAAACCGCCGGCCCACAAGCCGAAGATGCTTCTGGCGGCGACAACAAAATGGAGTTCCTTCGCGTCAGCGGCCGTCACATTGTCGATGCTAAAGGGAAAAAGGTTCGCCTGAGAGGAACCTGCCCAGGCGGCTGGATGAACATGGAAGATTTCATTAATGGGCATCCAGGCGCAGAACATACTCTCCGGGCGCAAATGGCGGAGGTGCTTGGTCGGGCCAGAGCACAGTTCTTCTTCGACCGCATGCTCGACTACTTCTTCAATGAAGACGATGTGATCTTTCTCCGCAAGGCCGGTGCTTCCGTCGTCAGATTTCCCCTTAACTACCGCCACTTCGAAGACGACTCCGCTCCCTTCAAATACAAAGAGGCGGGTTTCGCCCGTCTCGATCAGGTGATACGCCACTGCGAAAATCACGGCCTCTACGTCATCCTCGATCTCCATTCGGCTCAGGGATGGCAGAATGTCCATTGGCATTCTGACAACGCTTCGCGCATCAGCCTTCTTTGGGAAGTTCGCTCCTATCAGGATCGCTACGTCGCCCTCTGGCAGGAGTTTGCGCGGCGCTACAAGAACAGGGCCGTGATCGCCGGCTACGACATCCTTAACGAGCCCTGTTCGAACAACGATCTCGGCGACTACCCCTGGAACATCAACTCTAGTTACAAGCCCCGCTGGGACCGCATGAATGCCGTCTTTAGGCGTGTTGTAACAGAGGTCCGCAAAATCGATTCCCGCCACATCATCTTCCTTGAAGGTGATGACTACGCAAAGCTGTTCTCGGGATTTGACAAACCTTTTGACGACAACCTCGCCTACAGCGCGCACAACTACACTGTACCCGGCTTCGGGCCTGGCCAATACCCTGGCACCATCCACCCCCGATCCGCTGCGAAGAACAGTTCCGAGGTCTGGGACCTGGCAAGACAGGAGCGTTTTTTCCTCGATGCCGAAGGAATGAAATTTACCCAGCAGCATAACGTTCCGTTGTGGGTTGGCGAGTTCGGATCGGTCTTCAACGGGCCACCCGACGAGAACCCTGACCGACTTCGCGCGTTGGACGATCAGATCGGCATCTTCGAACGTAACGAGGCGCACTGGACGACCTGGAATTTCAAAGATGTTGGCGTGATGGGCATGCTCACACTCGACCCCTCATCTCCGTACATGGAGCGTATCAGCGACTTTCTTCGTAAGAAGGCCGCTCTCGGCACAGACGATTGGATGAAGTGGCTGCCACCAACGCCAGTCAAGGACGCGACGGCTCAGCTTGCTGACCAGATTCTTCAAGTGGTTGGTGATCCGCAGCTGGATTCGCGACTCAATTCGCAGTCCATGAGTCAGGCCTTGTTGTGCTTTTACACTGGAACACTGATGCAGCCGCTATACGCCAGCCTGTTCAAGGGCCTTTCTGAGAATGAGCTGGATCATATCCTTTCCTCCTTTTCGGCAAAGCAGTGTATTCCCAACCAGGGTCTTGTCGGCGTCCTCAGCAGATACATGGCGATGCCGGCTTAGGTTGCGCGTACCAGCGGGTTCCACTTCCTTGCGCAGTTACTCCACAGAATCCAGTGCTCGCGATACCAAGGGCGTGGCGGAGACAACTGGTGATCGGAGTCAATGTGCTGAACGTTCAAATTGTCTTCGATCTCATCCATTCACGGCTCCGCATCCAAGCACATTCGACAATGGGTCCTGCTTAGAATCGTCGAAGTGCGGAGGCGTCGTATGGTCCGTTTTGCTCATTTCTGAAGGTCTGAGGAAGCACGAAAGGTGGTTACCTGGAATGAAATATTTGGGAATTTCAAAGGTTGTTTACATGTGCCCGAAGTCGCCAATCGACTTCTCTCCCCCCCCCTCGTTCGCATCATGCGACGCAAGCGAAACCCGACATACAGGCATATTCCGACTTCACGATGTATGTTCAAAAGAGCACAGTCTTTGGCCTTTGTTCCAGAGGAGGATGAGGTTCAAGCCGCTGTTAACACCGGACGAGGAGATCGTTATGCCCAAATCTCATGTATTTCCTTCCATTCCCACAAAGATCCTGTTGCCGATTGACTTCAGCCCATCATCCCAGGCAGCTCTGGAGATGGCGGCTAATCTCGCCAAGCACTTTCATGCCGAGCTCTACCTCGTTAACGTGATCGCGATGTTTACCACCACCACTGTCCCTGACCTGATCCCCGAGGCGACCTTCATTCAGGAGCAAAGAACATTTGCAGAGCGCCATCTGGCCAAGTGCAAGTCGGCTCTTAAGACCAGGGGCGTGAAGTCAACTTCCAGTGTCGAAGTTGGGAACGACGTTGTAGGCAACATTATGGAAGTGATCGAGCGCGAGCATATCGACATGGTCATTATCTCCACCCATGGCATCTCCGGCTGGCATCCGCTAGTCTTCGGATCGATTGCCGAAAAGGTCGTCAAGCTCGTGCAATGTCCGATCTTGCTTCTTCGCTCGGCCAAGCCAGACGCGAAAACTGCGTCACGGCTCTCGACGAAATGGTGGTAGCAAAAACAGCGTTAGGGTTGCAAATTGTGAGTACAAGCAGTGTTATCCCAGCTCCCTCATCCAATCAAGCCGTAAAGCCGGCTGAGGACATCGCCTCGAAAGGCCTCACGAGCGATGAGGCGCGCATCCGTCTTGAAAAGGACGGCCCCAATGCAATGCCGGATACCTCGGCTCATCCGCTTCGCAATGCACTAACCAAGTTCTGGGCGCCAGTCCCATGGTTACTTGAAGTTTCCATTCTTCTTGAGATCGTATTGCATAAGGAATACGAGGCAGCAGTCATTGCGGCCCTTCTGGTCTTCAACGCTGCGCTTGCTTACTTTCAGGAGAGTCGCGCCCAGGCAACGCTTGCGGCCCTGAAGTCGCGCCTGGCTCTTAACGCATCTGTTCAGCGCGATGGCGCATGGAAGACGGTGCTGGCGGCGGAACTGGTGTGTGGTGACCTGGTGAAGCTATCGCTCGGTGGCGTGGTCGCTGCCGATGTGCATCTGACCGGTGGATCGGTCGAGCTCGATCAGTCGATGCTCACAGGTGAATCCCTGCCCATTGAAGCAGGCCCCGGGACTGACACCTTTGCAGGTGCTCTGGTACGGCGCGGTGAAGCAACAGCCGTGGTAACGGCCACGGGCGCACGAACAAAGTTTGGCCGCACGGCGAAATTAGTGCGCACCGCACATGTTGAAAGCACGCAGCAGAAGGCTGTGCTCAAGATCGTGCGCAATCTTGCGATTTTCAATGGGTCCTTGATTCTTACTATGGGCGCGTACGCCTATTTCCGTGCGATGCCGTGGAGTGAGATGGTTCCTTTGATGCTCACTTCAGTCCTTGCGGCCATCCCGGTGGCATTGCCCGCAACATTCACCCTTGCCGCCGCGATCGGAGCTCGTGCGTTAGCAAAGCTGGGTGTGCTGCCGACGCGTCTCTCTGCCGTTGACGAGGCAGCTTCGATCGATGTCTTGTGCTCCGACAAAACCGGAACTTTAACCCTCAATGCGCTTTCAGTAACCAGCGTTCGCCCGTTGCCCGGTTTCGACGAAGCCCACGTTCTCGGCTTGGCAGCTCTCGCCAGTTCCGAGGGCGGTCAGGACTCTGTCGATGCAGCGATTCGTTCTGCCGCCTCGAAAAAGCCGGCGCAGGACCTGCCAAAGCTGGCAACATTTGTGCCGTTCGACCCAGCCAAGAAGACATCGGAGGCGACCGCGACAGATGCGAAGGGGGGCACAGAGCGCATCATCAAGGGAGCCTATACTGCGGTCGTTGCGCTCACGGCTCCGTCGCGTGCTGCAGTTGCAATAGTTGATGAACTTGAGAAGCAAGGCTTCAGGGTTCTGGCGGTAGTCGCGGGGCCCGCGGCTTCACTTCAGCTTATCGGCATGATTGCCCTCAGCGACCCGCCGCGATCGGATTCAAGTTCTCTCATCTCGGAGTTACATACACTCGGTGTGGCCACGGTCATGGTGACGGGAGATGCTCCGGCCACGGCGGCAATCGTCGCTCATGAAGTAGGGTTAACCGGGGCTGTTTGCCCGCCCGGAAAGCTTCCCGAGGGTATCAAGCCGGAGGATTTCGCTGTATTTGCGAGCATCCTGCCGGAAGGCAAGTATGACCTTGTCAAGGCCTTCCAGATAAGCGGGCATACGGTTGGGATGTGCGGCGATGGCGCCAATGACGCACCCGCCCTCCGCCAGGCGCAGATAGGCATTGCCGTCTCCACCGCTACCGATGTGGCGAAATCGGCAGCTGGGGTTGTGCTCACCGAAGCCGGACTGGGCGGCATTGTTGCCGCTGTAAAAGAGGGCAGGGTCACGTTTCAGCGCATTCTCACCTACACGCTGAACTCGGTTATGAAAAAGATTCTGCAGGTGCTCCTGCTGACCGTCGGCCTGGTCATGACCGGGCACGCTATTCTGACGCCCATGCTGATGGTCATTCTTATGATCACCGGCGACTTCCTCGCCATGTCGCTGACCACAGACAGTGTACGGCCTTCCACGATGCCGAACTCCTGGAATATCGGAAGAATTACCGGCGCAGGTGTCCTTCTCGGAATCTGCTTCCTTGCGTATTCCACGGCTCTCCTGGCAGTCGGCAAATTCCAATTGCATCTCGGCATCGAGGCGCTCCAAACTCTCTCCGCGGTGGGTGTTGTATTTGGCAGCCAGGCTACTACCTACGTGGTTCGCGGACGTCAACATCTCTGGGGTTTGCGCCCAAGCATTTGGCTCGTGCTCTCTTCCATTGCCGACGTTCTCATCATCTCAACGCTCGCGGTGTTTGGAATTGCAATGACGCCCTTGCCCATTGCGATTATTGCTGGTGAGTTCGCCGCTGCAATCGCATTCGGCGTAGTCATGGACCTGGTGAAAATCCCCGTCTTTGCGCGCCTCAGTATCTCCTGAAGATCCAGATGTAAGTAACAACAAGGATGAGGAATATGAAAATCGAGTCAAAGGACTTCCGCGTACCGCCCGGGAAAAACGTGGACCTCAACAAGTGGCCGACGATCGTAAAGCCCTTTTGCAAGTCGAAGAAGCAGTATCAACAACTTCTCGAAGAACATGTTCGTGAGTTGAGCTCGCTGCAACAGCTTCACTATGCGTCCAACACTCACGCGTTGCTTCTGATCTTCCAGGGTATGGACTCCGCCGGCAAGGACGGCGCCATTCGGCACGTCATGTCAGGGGTCAATCCAGCAGGTTGTGAAGTTGTCAGTTTCAAGCAGCCGAGCGCCGATGAACTGGAGCACGATTTCCTATGGCGCACAATATGCAAGCTTCCGGAACGCGGCCGCATCGGCATATTCAACCGTTCTTATTACGAAGAGGTGCTGGTCGTTCGCGTGCATCCGGACATTCTCCGCAGCCAGGGACTCCCAGAGAAGTTGCGCGACAAGAAGGACATCTGGGAGCAGAGGTTTCAGTCCATTGTGGACATGGAGAAGCATCTTCATCGTAATGGCACCGAGACCATCAAGATATTCCTCCACCTCTCCTACAAGGAACAACGAAAGAGATTCCTTGCGCGCATCGATGAGCCGGAAAAGAACTGGAAGTTCAGCACCTCCGACATTCACGAGAGGAAATACTGGAAGCAATATATGAAAGCCTACGCAGATTGCTTTCGTGCGACCAGCACTCAGCATGCGCCGTGGTACGTCGTCCCCGCCGACGACAAAGACAACGCGCGACTTATCGTCTCCCAAATCATCGTAGATGCGATGCGAAACCTCAAGATGGCGTATCCCCAAACCACGGCAGAGCAGCATCTCGAACTGCGCGCGATCAGGAGGCTATTGGTGAAATAACGTCAAATACACTTTGCGGGTTGCCCTGGATGAACAATGCGGCAAAGCCGACACGGCGCTGCCAAGAGTTGTGGAGACCGCCGGGAGTCAGGAGTTACAGTGAGAAGACGTTGCCGGAAATGCTATCAATGCCGTCATGGCTGCCGCCGCAATGAACTTCCACCAGCTCCTCGGAGCTTTTTGGCGCATTTTTCTGCGCTCCCTACTGAACATCCGCAACGGCCTTTAGCTCCTACGAAGTCCTGAAACCTGCCAGACTCAATATCGATATGTCTGAAATCGACTTATCCACGTGCGACTTGATCACTCTATGTTTGATGACAGATTGGTATTAGTCGCTGCATGCGCAGGAGTGGGTCCCGCAGGGACCCCATAGAGCGGCCAGAGCAAGTCCCTCCCGTCTGCAATTCGAGGGCGCAAAGAGGCAACTTGTCAAATCCCTAAAAATGCACGACCAAACCTTCGCGATTCGGCCGTGCTTAAGGATGTAGATCAGCTTGCGGAGTCGTGCGCCGGGAACGGACTGCAAGTCGCATTCCGCTCCTTGCGCCGGCCTCCAGTGTTTATGGGTATAACTTCGCCGGCACGATCTCGGGTTCAGGATCTCCGGAGGCGACAATCAGCTTCTTCAGCTCCTCGCGTAGTTGTTCAGCAGTTTCACGATATTCTTTTCTTCCTGCAACGTTCACGAGTTCATGCGGATCGTTGCGCTGATCGTACATCTGGTACTCGTGATAGTTGGTGCTTGCGGAAGTGTTGGTTGCACCTGTCGGATCGGCAACGCAGTAAGTCCAGTCCTTTGTTCGGATGGACCGGCCGGTCATGGACTCGCTAATCTGAACCAGTTGCTTGTTGGGCCATGCAGCCCTTGCCTTCGCGTCATGAACGATCGGGAAGAAGCTGTGGCCTTTCATGGATTCAGGTATGGGAACACCTGCAGCATCGAGCAGCGTGGGCGCAAGGTCGACGATGCCGACAATTTCCTGAATCTGCCGCGCGCTCTCAAAGCCGGGCCCGTCGATCAGCATCGGAACGCGAAGCGAACTGTTGTGTGTGCTGCGCTTGTACTCCTGATTACGAGTGCAGAAGTGACAGCCGTGGTCGCTCATAAAGACGAAGATTGTGTTGTCGGCCAAGCCCTCCTCTTCGAGAACCTTGCGAAGCCGGCCAACTGAAGCGTCGATGCTCTCGCAGGCGCCGTAGTAGTCCGGAAGTTGCTGATGCCAGTCTCCAGGAAATGCGCGCAGGTCTGGTGGAACGTACGCGTTGATGAATCGCTCGGCCGAGCCTTTTGGGCCAACCATTCGCGCGAGGTCGTTCTGCTGATGGGGCTCTAGCTGCGAAATCAGCAGCAGGAACGGCTTTTCCTGCTTTTGGCGCAGGAATTTCTCCGCACGATCGGTCAGGAAATCGACTCGATACTCGTCCTTGTAGGTGATCGGGTTGTTGTCGCGATCCCAGATGGTTCCCTCATAGGGATGAGTGGAGAATTCGAGCGCGTTGGAAGCTTCCCAAAGATCGAGAAAGCCTCCGCGGTGCTCCTGAATGACGGGACCGCGTCCACCGCCCTCGGCCGCCGACCCTGCGGCGAGGTGCCACTTGCCAATGTAGTTGGCAGTGTAGCCTGCTTTGCGAAGCTCGGTGGCGATGGTGGGCAGCTCTTGCTTAAGACCGAGGCCGTTATGCCATACGCCCGTTTCACTGGCGTAACGGCCAGTGAGCATCACCGAGCGCGACGGACCGCAGACGGGTTGGTTGGTGACGGCATGATTGAAATTGGTTCCGGTGATTGCCAGCGCGTCGAGATTGGGCGTACGAGTGGAACTGTTGAGACCGTTGGCGCCTACGAAATCCCAGCGGAATTGGTCGGAATGATAGATGACGATATTCGGTTTGCGGCCGCCGGCTGCAACATCGGCTTTCGGGCTTGCGCCGGGTTGCGCAGAATTGGGCAGGGCAGCCGCCACCCCCACTTGCGCGGCGGCGGCGGCTGTCCCTATAAGGAAGTTCCTTCTGTTCACTTTCAAACCTTAGCTCCTGACTTTTTTCCCTTGTGTTGGTGAATCGTCCTCAGAAGTAGTACTTCATGCTCAACTGAATTTCGCGTGGATCGCTTGGATTGTCGCGGGTTGCACTGATCGAAGCGAAGGTGTTCGGCGTTGTAAAGTTCAGGCTGCCGGGCTGTCCGAGGTTCGGCGTATTCGTCAGATTGAAGACCTCTGCGCGAAATTCGAAATGCGTCTCGCCGACTGCTGGGAACTGACGGAAGAGTGACATATTCAGCCCGCGGTAGGGCGGACCGGTTACCTGCGACGGAGCCCCGCCAAGATTTGCAGGAGTGGCTGATGTTGTGGTTGCCGCAGCCGGATTCGCAAACGCGGATGGATTCAGGAACTGCTTTGCATTGTGACTGCCGGAATAGGGATTCTGACCCGCCACTTTCAGTGCGTTGCAGCCCAGACCGGCGGCGTTTGTTGTTGTGCAGGCAACCGTAAACGGTTGTCCATCCTGGGTAGTAAAGATCCAGTTTGTTGACCATCCTCCCGCAACCCAGGAGCCGACGCCACTCGTGAGCCAACGCTGATTCTTCCCGAAGGGAAGCTGGTAGCTTCCGCTCACGTGCACAATCCGCCTCACGTGAATGTCGCAGAGTCCGTAGTCTGCGCGGATGCCCATTCCTGCAATATATGGGGCACGATAACTGCCGACACCGTTATCAAGCATGTCGCGGGTATCGCTCAAGCACTTTGACAAGGTGAAATTGGCAAGCAGGCTGAAGCCGTTACTGTAGCGATGCTCACCATTGATCTGCAAGCCATTGTAGTTGGACTCTCCGGCGCGCGCAATAAAGGTTCCACCGGTAGCGAAGTCCGGGAAGAACGAGTTTGCCTTGACGTTTGCGGACGGCGCCAGGATGCTACCGACCGTGTTCTCATTGATTCCGACCTGCACATGCCTGGAAACCGTACCCACGTATCCGGCCTGCAGAACGGTGTTCGGCGTGAGCTGATATTGGAATTGCAGATTGTAGGCCTCGGAATAGGAGGTCTTCGCGTTGCGCGGCTCGCCGAGCAGGGTAAGGCTCGTATTCGTCGTAGCAACGGCGGCTGCAGCAGTCAGCGGCACATTGACCAGGCCATTTTGCAGTGTTCCGACCGAGTTATCAGCAGTAAGCGGCGTTACGGCGTTGCTGTTGGAATACGACGTGGTCACCTGGAATGGGAAGTTGATGTAGTTGCTGATGCTGAGTCCATGATTCTCGTTCCCCTGGTAGAACATGCCGAACCCGGCACGAACTACTACCTTCGGCAGGAACTGATAGGAGAACCCCACGCGCGGCCCGAAGTTGGTTTTCTGGGCCAGCACCAGACTGTTGCCGTTTACAGGCGTGAACGCGATACCGTCCTTCGCGAGCAACGTCTGAAAGGCGATTGGTACATTCGCAACCTGAGCCTGCGGAATATAAAACGTGGATGTGGTAGTAAGTCCTGTTTGCGCAGGCACTACGTTCGCGAAGTGACTGTTGGCTTCATTAGGCGCTCCGATGAAGTCCCAGCGCAAGCCAAGGTTGAGCGTCAGTTTTGGATGAATGCGCCAGTTGTCCTGCATGTATGCACCGACGACCGGACGGACGAGACGAAACGCGGGCGGAAAATTCGATGCGCTCAATGCATTTGCCGCGCCTACATTACTAAGGCCGCCAGGAACGGTTGTCGCTTGAGGGTTGAGTATGAACTGTGCGCGATCGGTTGAGCTGTCTGTTGAATTCACGACAGAAGTATAGACACCGTTGTTGGTGAAGCTGCCCCGCGAAGTTGTGGGCGTCAGCGTGGGAGCGGCAATGTACTGGTACTCGCTGCCCAAACGGATCTGGTGCTTACCTCTGTCGATGGAGAGGTTCTCCGATATCTGGAAGATATCGCTGGCCTTGCTGCTCGGGTTCGTGCCGGACGACCCCATGGCAGACAGCAGCCCAAAGTTCAGTGTAGGCAGTCCCCCGTTGGTTGGAATCTGCGGAACCCCCTGGATGCCGTACTGCCCGGGAATTCCCATTACAGTTGCGTTGAACTGCTGCCGCAGATCAGCGACCCGGCTGTAGCCGGTGCGGACTTCGAGCACCAGGCGCGGATTAAAGATGTGGGTCTCGCTGAGCGCCTCGTTCTGCGATTCCGTCCAACCTGTTCCCGGACGGGATGCGCCACCGTCGGCTACCCCGGGAAATGGAGGTGGCTGGAGCTGGGTATTGTGGACGTAACTGTAGCGGGCAAACGCCGAGTCTCTATCGCTGAATACATGATCGAGGCGAGTGTCGAAGCCGTTGATTGCCGTTGTGGCCGCCGGGCTGACCGTGTAGTTGTTGGTCAAAGCGGACGAGGTTGGAGCCGGAAGCAGCTTAAGCAACGCAACAGCGCCAGAGTTGAGCCGGGCTGAGGGCAGTTGATTCATGAGCGCTACTGCTGAGGCACCGGTAAAGTTGGTAATTCCGCTGACTCCGCCGTTGTAAAAGGGATCGCGCACAAAGCCGGTGGCGGTTGGCGTCAGCCCTGTGACCGGATCGACGACGCCGGCAGTAACGGGGCGGCTGGTCGCTGGGTCAAACACGGCTCCGCTCGGAAATACACGCCCGAGAAGATCTGTCTTGGTTCCGCTTTGCAGCGTGATGAGATCTTGAAGGTTGGTAAATCCGCTGGCATTTTCCGCCGCGGTGGGCACGGTTTGCGTATAGGTCTTTCCTTTGACGATGCGCGTTCCCTGGTAATCAAAGAAGAAGAAGGTCTTATTGCGCGCGTCATAAACGTGAGGAATGCTAAGTGGGCCACCGATCGTCCCACCAAACTGATTTTGGCGGAACTCGGGTTTGCGTTGCGTGCTGAGTACGAAGAAGTCCTTGGCATCGAAGAAATCGTTGCGCACGAATTCCCACAGATCGCCGTGGTAGGCATTCGATCCGGACTTGGTAGTCACGTTCAGCACCGCGCCTGCTGCATGGCCGAACTCCGCCGAGTAGTTGCTGGTTTGTACAGTGAATTCCCGTAGTGCATCGGGCGGAGGCAGTACGACGAATTGAGACTGGTTGACGAGGTCGGCGATGGCAACATTGTCATCCATGCCGTCGAGCAAGTAATCGTTCTGTGTGCGCCTGGATCCATTGGCTGTGAACGAACCGCTTGCCTGCAGGCCGCGGCTGTCGTTCTGCGCAATGGTGACGCCAGGCGACAATTGCGCCAGGAAGGCAGCGTTGCGCCCGTTGAGCGGCAGGTCGTTGATAACTTTCTGACTGACCAACTGCTGGATGGATGAGCTTTGCGTTTCAAGAATGGGTCCGGCAGAGGTGACCTCAACCTGCTGCGTTACCTCACCGACCTGCAGCTTGGGATCGATTTCAAGGTGTCCCTGAACGGTCACTTCGATCTGTGTCTGCACCGAGGTTTGGAAGCCTGGCTTCGTGACCGTCAGCGTGTAAGTGCCGATTCTCAGGGGGGTGAAACTGAAACTGCCATCCTGACCGGACACTTGCGACTGCTTGCGGCCCGTGGATGGTTCGCTGACGGTAAGCGTTGCGGCAGGCAAGGCAGCTCCCGATGAATCGAGAACCGTTCCGACGATGGAACCGGTGTCGACCTGTGCATGCAAAATGCGCTGTGACAACGGAAGGAAGAGGATTAGTAATGCCAGATACCATCCATGCCTTACACTGAATCGCCTGGCGTACAATTTCGGCTCATATTTGCCATTTGCATTCATGCTTTGTCTCATCTCTGTGGCCATCCTGAACTCCTTACGTTACGGTTCTTGAAACCGCTGTTGACAACTTCGCGAGTTAGAACTTTGCGAAGCGACACTGCTAATGAACTTCGGCGAGCACTCCCGGACCGGAAATATTCCGCCGCAAAAGGAAAATCCCACTGCGCCGTGCTGCGCGGTGGGTCTCTGGTCTCCCGATGCTGTGTTTTCGGAATCTAGCCCAGTGAACACGCCCGCGCATCGCCGCTCTGACAGCAGCACGTACAGATCGCGAGTGTGAACGAGTAGGCCATTGAGTTTCTTCCTCGCCGAGGAGCTTTTGCATGCCGCTGCACGGCGAGTGTCTGTAGCGTAAAGTGAAATCGCCTGCGTGTCAAACGATGTGTGCGGACTAGAGCTCGATACAATCCAGGCTCCGGAGGGGAGGACCCCCAGCAAGGGTCCGCACCGCGAGCCCGTCAAACGTCCAGAGAATCCATACGTCGATGTAGATTATGGGATCCTGTGCCGGCTGTTCGATTCGACAAACGGCCAAATTGCTTTCCTTGCTTTCCTTGCTTTCGGTACCCAAACCTTTGGGACGGAGGGCGCGGCCAATTTCTTGTTCTATCCCGAGCTCTTTTCCAGCCTGATAAAGCAGGCGCCCAGCAACTGGGAGACCAAGAACATTCAGGCCGTCATTCGCGTCTCCGTCATCGGGACAACTCCCTCAACTCCACAGTTGGTCGCCTCCTGCTTCTGGTAAGGCTCCTCTTGCTCATATATAGCTATCTCTTTCCTACCCCCACTGCAAAGCCAGGATTGTTTCGCTCTTCATTTGGGGTACACCAACCCTCATTTCGCCGTACACTCGACCCCGGGATTGGCAAAGTTGTGGGCACTCGCCTGCTTTCCAGGACAAACCTTATCCTGGGCCAAGGTAACCCCCTTGTTGGCAACGCTAAAACAGCAGGCAGGTAAGGTGACAGTGCAGGCTAGGTTGCGTGAATCCCATCACATCCCCCCATGCTTCATGGGGGATAGAATTCCAGCGTTGAGGGAGTGTTTTTCAACGCCGTGCTCCGCCAGATGGCGCCAAATCCCTTCAGAAATCGCGCCGGGGGCGCAAGAAACCGGCAAGTATCCGTTCAGCCGAGGTCCAGAGCCGAAAACCAGGTTATCGGCGGCACCGGACATGAAAGCTCTGAACCGGGGTTAGCCATTTGAACGCACTTAACGGCAAAGAGCGCTGGGAAATAGAGGCTCTGGAACCACGGAAGCAATTTCAAGTTCATTTCGACTAACCGGAGAGCAGGAATGGCAAGTCAAGTAGAGAGCCCGAAGGCAGCGACGATGGCGGAAAAGATCTCCGAACTTCGCGCAAAGCGTGCCGAACTGGAACTCGGTGGCGGCAAAGATCGCATCGACAAACAGCATAAATCCGGCAAGCTGTCTGCGCGGGAACGAGTGGCAAAGCTGGTGGATAAGGACAGCTTTGAGGAGATTGGGATGTTTGCCCGCCATCGCGCCACCTATTTTGGGATGGCCGACAAGGAACTGCCAGCGGACGGAGTTGTGACCGGATGCGCAACCGTAGACGGACGTCTGGTGCATCTCGCCAGTCAGGATTTCACCGTTGCGGGCGGAGCTGCCGGCGAGACCCATAGCAACAAGGTCGCCGACATGATGGGCATGTCTCTCAAGACTGGGAGCCCCTTCATCTTTATTAACGACTCGGGCGGTGCACGCGTTCAGGAGGGTATTGACAGCCTGGCCGGCTATGCCCGCGTCTTTTACAACAACGTAATGCTCTCGGGAACAGTGCCCCAGATCTCATTGATTTGCGGGCCGTGTGCGGGAGGCGCAGCCTACAGCCCGGCGCTGACTGATTTTGTGATTCAGACCCAGCAGGGACGGATGTTCATTACCGGGCCGCAGGTCATTAAACAGGTAACCGGCGAAGTGGTGAGCGCGGAGGATCTTGGCGGTCCTCAGGCCCAGATGAATAACTCGGGGGTGGTGCATCTGATCGCCCGGAACGACGAGGAAGCGCTTCAGCTTTGCCGGCGGCTGCTCAGCTTCATGCCCTCCAACAACCTCGAAGATCCGCCCCGGATGCCGTTCAACTCGAAAATAAAAATCGATTCCGACATGAACGGACTGATTCCGGCCGACCCCAAGATTGCTTATGACGTCCGCGCCGTTATTGCTCGAGTTTTGGACAACCAGGATTTTCTCGAGATTCAGCCTGGATTCGCCGCCAACATCGTCATCGGCTTTGGACGACTGCAAGGTAGGCCGGTTGGGATTGTGGCCAACCAGCCATGTGTTCTTGCGGGAGCCTTGGACATTGACGCCTCAGACAAATCCGCGCGCTTTGTTCGTTTCTGCAATGCCTTTAGCATTCCACTTCTTACCTTTGTAGATGTGCCGGGATTTCTGCCTGGTGTGGAGCAGGAGCGCGGCGGAATCATTCGCCATGGCGCCAAGTTGCTGTTTGCCTATTCGGCTTCCACGGTTCCCAAGATCACGGTGGTGTTGCGAAAGGCATATGGCGGAGCGTATATCGCCATGTGCTCCAAAGGCCTGGGCGCAGACCGGGTGGTAGCGTGGCCCACGGCCGAAATAGCAGTGATGGGAGCCGAGGGTGCTGCTGAAATCGTTTTTCGGCGTGAAATCGATATGGCCGAAGATAAGGAGGGCCGCCGCAAGGAACTGGTGGGCGCGTATCGAGATACGTTTGCCAACCCCTACGTTGCCGCCGGCCGGAGGCTTGTTGACGACATCATTGAACCCGCCGAAACAAGGAAGTACCTGGCCGAGGCACTTGAATCGTTGCACACCAAGCGGGAATTGCGCCCGCAGAAGAAGCATGGATTGATCCCGCTGTGAGCAGGAGTTGCGCGTGGCATTGGACATGAAAGCCGCGGCAGCCGCCGCGAGTGAGGCAGATGGACAGGAACAAAAAGAGATCCCTGCAGAAATCCTGGCGGTGATTGCGGCCGCTGCCACTGCATTTCTTGGCACAAACTTCCGCATACGCTCAGCTCAGATGCAACAGTCGCCCCACGAGCGAGTCAGCAAGTGGACGCGACAGGGGCGGGCATTTATTCAAGCTTCCCATAACGTACGATCGAAGCGATAAGCCGATCCGTTCTTTATGTCGCAGAAAGGAACCAGAGATTTGAAGCTTCAAATAAAGATCGATGGAAGGACTTACGAGGCTGAAGTCGAAGTTCTGGAAGAGGCCGAAAGCCAACCGAGTTTTGAACCGTATTCCTTTGTACCAGCAGCTCAGGAAATGCCGTCTGCCGGCGCATACACTCCGGGGCATGCGGTCGAAGTACATGCTCTAAATGAGAAGGAATACCGCAGTCCAGTTACAGGCTTGGTGATCAAGGTGAACGTAGAGCCGGGACAGGAGATTCAACCCAGCGACGTGATCATGGTGCTTGAAGCCATGAAGATGGAAACGAGCGTGACTGCGCACCATGCTGGAAGAGTAAAGAGCGTGAACGTTGCTCCCGGCAACCCGGTAAAACTGCGCCAGGTCCTGGTCGAGTTGGAGTAATTGCTGGGGATTGAGCGATGGCAGAGCTTGGCAGTCTGGATTGAAAGGGAAGCAAGTGAGCAGCATTCATGAAGATTTGAAGGCAGTGCCGGGTATCAAGTTCGTAGATCACGTGGCGATCGCCGTAAAACAGGGCGAGTTGAACGGCCAGGTGAAGGCCTACGAGATGCTTGGCTTCAACGAGATTCATCGTGAAGAAGTATTGGGCAGTGATCAGGTGCGTGAAGCGTTACTGCAGATCGGAGACGGGCCTAACCTGATCCAATTGCTCGAGCCTTTGACTCCTGATTCTCCCGTGCAAAAGACGATCGAGAGAAACGGCGGGCGCGGTGGGCTGGCCCATGTTGCGTTCCGCGTAGAGAGCGCACAGCATGCATTCGAGGCTATGCAGGCAGATGGTTTTCAGATTATCGACAAGGCGCCACGTAAAGGCTCAAGAGGGACTACGGTCTTCTTCGTTCATCCCAAATCGAGAGCCGAAAATCCATTTGGGTTTCTCATTGAAATTGTCGAAGCCCCTGAAAGCAAGTGAAGGAAGATGGCCACTGACAATCTGCTCCAGGAGTTTCCTCCGGTAAGTACGCAGTCGTGGGAAGACGCTATTGCCAAGGATTTGAAGGGCGCCGACTACGCCAGGAAGCTGATTTGGCACACGGAGGAAGGGCTCGCCGTGAAGCCCTACTACCGGGCAGACGATATTACCGGGCTTGAATTCCTTGATGCAGCGCCCGGCCATTTTCCTTATCTTCGCAGTGCGCGTTTCAGCGGCGACTGGCAGATTCGCGAAGAGATCGACGCGGCCGATCCGGAGCAGGCAAATCACGCGGCTCAGAGCGCTGTGGCCGCAGGCGCCGAGGAGATCGCATTCCGCAATGTTGTTGTCAGCAACACTTCTGACCTGGGAATGCTCCTTGTCAAACTCCAGACGATTCCTGTGCATTTTCAAAATGCTGACGAGCAGCTCCTTCGGCTTTTGATCGAACGTCTGACAGAAAGGCCGGATTCCGCACCGGTATCGACAGGTTGGAATCCGCTCACGAATCTGGACTTTGCGGCAGAAGTCCTTCGGACTACACCTCCCGCTCTTGTGCCCTTCACGATTGACGGATCGGCGTTTGCAGAGTCCGGGGCGACCGCGGTTGAAGAAGTTGGATTCACCCTTGCTGCCGCAGTCGACTTTTTGGCAGAGATGCAATCGCGCAAAGTTGAGATTGACCGCGCTGCAGCCTCGATTGAGTTTTCCTTTGCAATTGGCGCAAACTACTTCTTCCAGATCGCCAAGTTTCGGGCCTTCCGCATGTTGTGGGCGAGAGCCGTCGAGAGCTTTGGCGGGACCGTTGAATGCGCGCGGGCTCGCATTCATGCGCGCACCTCTCGCTGGAACAAGACCCTCTACGATTCTCACATCAACATTCTGCGTGCGACCACCGAAGCCATGTCCGCTATTCTCGGGGGCGCAGACTCAGTTACAGTTGCGGCCTTCGACGAGTGCTACAAAACGCCGGACGAGGCGAGCCGCCGGCTTGCCCGCAACACCCAAATCATTCTCAAGCGAGAGGCGCTGCTGGCGCACGTCGCGGACCCCGGCGCCGGATCGTATTGCCTGGAGGTCATTACCGATTTCATTGCCCACGAGGGTTGGCAATCGATGCAGATGGTAGAGGCAGACGGCGGCTTCGGGAAGGCCGATGTGGATGGGCTAATCGGCAACGTTCTGCGCCGCTCGCTGGCTGCGAAGGAAAAGGAAGTTGTATCTCGCCGTCGCGTCTTTACCGGGACCAACCAATACGCCGATACCTCCGAAAAAGCATTGCAGCGCGTTGATCCGTTACGCCTGTCGGCCGAGCGGCGCGGCGCGCAGGTTTACGAACAGCTTCGTCTGCGCACAGAGCGCCATGCAGCAGAGACCGGCTGGCTGCCGCGCGTTCTGCTCGCTGAAATCGGAGACGTAAAGATGCGGACCGCGCGCTCTGGCTTCGCTGCCAATTTCTTTGCGTGTGCGGGCTTCGATATCGTCACACAGCGATTTCAGAGTCCCGCCGGAATCGCAGCCAGCGATGCAGACCTCATTGTGCTTTGCAGTTCCGATCCTGAATATCTTGAGCTGGTCTCGGAACTTGCGCTCCGGTTGAAGGAGCTCGGACGCAGGACTCCGGTTATTGTTGCGGGCAATCCGGAATTCACCGAGCAGTTGCAAGCGGCTGGAGCCGCCGATTTCATACATATCCGCAGCAATCCTATCGAGGTTCTTACGAGCTGGCAGCAGCAGTTGGGGATCAAGGCCTAAAGATGCGCCCAGACTTTTCAAAGTTCGAATACAAGGCCGCGGTGGAACCAGCGGACGCGAGAGAGCGCGATGAGTGTCTCTCCCCGGAGCACATTCCTGTAAAGAGTTTCTATACTGCTGAGGACCTCAACGGACTCGAGCATCTTGAATATGCCGCGGGAATTCCGCCCTATCTGCGCGGCCCTTACAGCACGATGTATGTCATGCACCCCTGGACGATTCGGCAGTATGCCGGATTCTCCACTGCGGAAGAGTCCAACGCGTTTTACCGCCGCAATCTGGCCGCCGGGCAGAGGGGACTTTCGGTCGCGTTCGATCTTGCCACGCACCGGGGATACGATTCCGACCACGAACGAGTCACCGGAGATGTGGGCAAGGCTGGCGTGGCAATCGATTCGATCCTCGATATGAAGATTCTGTTTGACCATATTCCCCTGGATCAGATGTCGGTTTCGATGACCATGAACGGTGCTGTGCTTCCGATTATGGCGTTCTATATAGTTGCCGCCGAGGAGCAAGGAGTTGCGCCGGAGAAGTTAAGCGGGACCATTCAGAACGACATTCTCAAAGAGTTCATGGTCCGCAATACCTATATCTATCCACCTGATGGTTCAATGCGGATCGTCGGAGATATTTTCCGTTACTGTGCGGCGAATATGCCGAAGTTCAACTGCATCAGCGTGAGCGGGTATCACATGCAGGAAGCCGGGGCCACGGCGGATATCGAACTGGCATACACCCTCGCAGACGGCCTGGAGTATCTGCGCACAGGGGTAAAGGCAGGGCTCGATGTAGACAGCTTTGCGCCGCGCATTTCATTCTTCTGGGGCATAGGCATGAACCATTTCATGGAGATTGCTAAACTGCGGGCCGCGCGCATGCTGTGGGCGAAGCTGGTAAAGACCTTCAATCCCAAGAATCCGAAATCACTGGCTCTGCGCACGCATTCGCAGACTTCGGGGTGGAGCCTCACGGCGCAAGACCCGTTTAACAACGTTGTGCGCACTTGCATCGAGGCGCTAGCTGCGGCATTCGGACACACGCAGTCTCTTCACACGAATGCGCTGGATGAGGCGTTGGCACTGCCAACCGATTTCTCGGCGCGAATTGCGCGCAACACGCAAATTTATTTGCAGCAAGAGACCGACATCACGCGGATTGTCGATCCTTGGGCCGGCTCCTATTATGTTGAGCGGCTGACTCACGAACTGATGCATGCTGCCTGGGAGCTGATTGAGGAAGTAGAAGGACTCGGCGGCATGGCGAAGGCAATTGAAACCGGCGTTCCCAAGATGCGCATTGAAGAGGCGGCGGCACGCAGGCAAGCCCGCATCGACTCCGGCACCGATGTGATTGTGGGCCTGAATGTGTATCCATCGCCTGAGGAGACGCTGGTCCCTGTCCTCGACATCGACAACGATGCGGTGCGGGAATCGCAACTGAGCCGTCTTGCCCAATTGAAGCGCGAACGCGACGCAGATGCTGTGCGCCAATCGCTCGAACATCTCGAGCAGTGTGCCGCTACCGGCGTGGGCAACTTGCTGGAATGCGCGGTGGATGCCGCCCGCAAGCGCGCTACTCTGGGTGAAATCTCGACCGCGCTGGAAAAAGTCTGGGGCCGCTATCAGGCCACCACGCGCACCATCGCCGGAGTCTACTCGGCTGAGGGTGGCAGAGGCGCAGAGTTCAAGAAAGCGGAGCAGATGGTCGCGGAGTTTGAGAAGGCGGAAGGCCGGCGTCCGCGCATCCTGGTGGCTAAGATGGGGCAGGACGGCCATGACCGTGGCGCGAAAGTCATCGCGACTGCGTTCGCGGATATCGGCTTCGACGTGGATATCGGCCCGCTGTTTCAAACTCCGCTTGAGGTGGCGCGGCATGCTGTCGAGAACGATGTGCATGTCGTCGGCGTGTCTTCGCTCGCTGCGGGCCACAAGACGCTGGTGCCGCAGTTGATCGACGAGCTGCGCAAGCTCGATCGGGACGACATCCTGGTAGTTGCAGGCGGCGTGATTCCCCCGCAGGATTACGACTTTCTTTACAAGGCCGGAGTAGCCGGCATTTACGGACCCGGCACGGTGATTCCCGTGGCGGCGCAGCGAATTGTCGAGATACTGAACGGCTGCCCGGTTGGAGGAACTTCCTGATTGGTGGACCCGAAGCAGAGTGCGTTGCGTGTTCTCCCCGGCTGCCTCGTACCGGAGCCGCCGCGAGAGTTGAGCCCGCGAGCTTCGGGTCGGCATCGTTCCCTCTTGCCGCAACAGTACATCGATGGGATTCTGCGAGGAGACCGCACCATTCTGGCGCAGGCCATTACGCTGATCGAGAGCTCTCGCGGAGCAGACCGGGAGTTGGCCGAGCGAATTGTCGAAGACTGTCTTCCCCATAGCGGCAATTCAATTCGGGTAGGCATTACCGGCGTTCCCGGCGCAGGCAAGAGCTCTGTGATCGAAGTGCTCGGCACATACTTGATAGGCGAACACGGACAAAAGGTCGCCGTCCTCGCGATTGATCCGAGCAGCCAGATTTCCGGTGGCAGCATTCTGGGCGACAAGACGCGTATGAAGTCACTCGCAGCCAGCGACATGGCGTTCATCCGGCCCTCCCCATCGCGTGGGACGCTGGGTGGCGTGGCGCAGCGCACACGTGAGGCAATGCTGCTGTGCGAGGCAGCGGGATACCAGAACATCCTGGTCGAAACGGTTGGGGTGGGACAATCGGAGACCGCTGTTCATGACATGGTCGACTTCTTCCTACTCATCATGCTGGCAGGGGCCGGCGACGAGTTGCAGGGAATGAAGCGGGGCGTTATGGAGCTGGCCGATATTGTTGCAATTAACAAAGCCGATGGATCAAATCTAAGCTCTGCAGAAAAGGCCCGGGCCGAGGCTCAAAATGCTTTGCATTACTTTCCTGGTTCTCAGTCCGGATGGACTCCGCGTGCGCTCACATGCTCGGCACAAACCGGCAAGGGCATTGCAGAGCTCTGGGGCTGCGTTCTGGAGTACGCCGCCGTGACAAGAAGCAATGGTTGGTTCGGTCTTGCCCGCCAAGAACAGACACAGACGTGGATGCACGAGATCATCCAACAGGGATTGAAGCATCGATTTGAGTCTCATCCAGTCATCAGGAAACGCATGGAGACGCTTGAGCAGGAAGTACTGAAAGGACGTATTTCGTCTTTCCGTGCGGCGCGAGAACTGCTGGAAACATATTCCGACTTAAAGCCGATTGATCACTGACCCCGCGAGCGCGCGTGTAGCGGGGTTAACTCACTAACTTACTAGCTTGCTGATTGATTCAACTACAACTCTTAGAGGTATTCATTCATGTCTTCATTGCCTGTATTGGTATTGAACAGTGGTTCTTCCTCCATCAAGTTCTCGATCTATGAAGCCGGCAACGGTGAGCGTCGCAAGTTGTATGAAGGTGCTGTCGATGGTATCGGTACCGAACAAGGCAAGTTCTGGATCAAGGACGCCGGAGGTACCAAGATTGCCGATCAATCCCCGGCATTGCCTAACCGCTCCGTCGCGTTCAAGATGATTGCCGATTTGCTGCACTCAGACAACTTCTCTGCCCCGGCTGCTATCGGCCATCGCATGGTTTGTGCCGCACCCACGTTGCAGGAGAACCAGCTCGTTACGCCCTCGATGATTGCCGAGATGGAGCGGTACAAGGATTTGGCGCCACTACACACGCCCATCGGCGCTTACATCATGCGCCAGGCACTGGACCTGTTCCCTGACGTTCCGAACTTTGCATGCTCGGACTCTTACTTCCACCGCACGATGCCGGAAGTCGTAACCCACATGCCGATTCCGGCGGAGTATTCAGCCTTGGGCGTGCGGCGAATTGGTTTCCATGGGATTTCGTACGAGTCGATCATTCACCAGTTGCAACCCAACGTGCCGGAGAAGCTTATAGTCGCTCACCTGGGCAACGGGGCTTCCATCTCCGCCATACGCAATGGCCAGTGCCTTGACACTTCGATGGGCTTGACGCCTACCGGAGGCATCGTCAGCGGCACGCGCACTGGAGACATCGATCCTGGCGTGCTGCTTTTCATCCTGCGGAAGATTGCTGAGAGAAGCAAGAGTGCAACCGAAGCGGCAGACCAACTGGAGGCTATTACCAGTAAGAAGGCGGGCCTGCAGGGGATGAGCGAACTCTCCAACGATATGCGCGTTCTGGGCACTGCCATCAAAGCCGGCAACGCCAAGGCGAAGCTGGCCGTGGACAAGTTCAACTTGACCATCGTGAAGTGGATTGGCAGCTTTTTTGCGGAGCTCGGCGGGCTCGACATGCTGGTCTTTACCGGCGGGATCGGCGAGAACGATATTGCCGCGCGTGCGGCGATCTGCAACGATCTCGGCGCGCTGGGCATTGTGCTCAACCCGGCGCGGAACAATGTGCGCGGCGAAGCGGTCATCTCGGCCGAAGACTCACCGGTAATGGTGCGCGTGATTCCTCCGGCGGAAGACCTGATAATCGTCAACCATGTGGTCCGTCTGCTCGGGGCACAGGTTGAGCAGCCTGCCGGAGTATTGGTCGGCTAGGTAAGAGCAAGGGGACTGAAGCACCCGGCCCCCTCCGGAATCTACGATCTGCAACAGCGAGATTAGATCAAAAAGCTGGCGCGGGTAGTGCAGCGACGCAGCATTCGTCTCACGCGCCGGTGAGGATGCCATGCACGATTTCGGCGTTCTCCTTGATCTCATCCTTGTCCCTGGGAAATACGCCGATGTACACGCCATCATGGGGCTTGATGCTCGCATAAGCGGTGCGAAAGGCCTGAGCCACGCCGCCGTCGGCGATGCGCCCGGCTGCCAGGATCTTGAATGCAAAACAGGTCTTAGGTGTCTGACGCATGACCTTGTACATGCGCGCCGGATCGCTTTGTAAGTAGATTTCGCGAGGCATTTCCAGCAACTGGCCGTTGAGTACCTGCTTCCACTCTTCCTCGGTGCGTGTGCGGTTGTAGACGCAGCCGGAGTAGAAATCAATGTCCCATCCCTGCTCCTCAACCAGTTCGATCACTTCCGGCTTGTGGGTGCCAACGCCGACCAGCACACCCAAATCGCGCGCCCGTTTGCACCACTCTCTCTCGGTAGCCATGGTGCCGTTGCGGAAGGCAATGTCGATCTCCTCGCCCCGCCTCTGCAGTGCGAGCGGTTTGAGATCCCGAACCAACGCGGCCTCATCGTCCTTCGCCGTGACCTGAATAATGAGGTGCATGTGGCCGCCCTCGGCCTGGAACCGCGCCAGGTCCTGCGGGGAGCGCCCCATGTTCACGTAATTGAAGGCATTCATACCAAAGCTGGCTGCGCGATGGAGCACCGCACAAACGCGGTCCTGGGTGTACCACTCCCTCATCGCGCTGGAAAAGTTGTTGTTATAGTGGGCGAAACCATAGAGCGGGTTAACGCCGAGCACCAGGCGGCTGATTTCGACGCTGCCAAATTTCATCTTCGGAATCTGGACATGCGGGCCATCGGCAACGGGAATGGTGCCTGGTGTAGGAACCGGTGCTGCTGTGGGAATCTGCGGTTGCGCAGCGCGGGCTGAGGCGCCACCAACGATTCCAACGGCAAGAGCAGCGCTGGACTGCAAAAACTTGCGACGTGTATTGGACATGAAGACACTCACTTTCCTGTGCCGGCCGAGTCGGTCGCCGGGCGGCCGGACTCTCAAAAAACAGGCAATTGTAGCACTGGTTTGGAAGAAGTCTCTGTGACACAGTACGCAATTGCAACCTGCCTCCTTCGCCTGCACGACGGCTCCCTGTTCCAAGTTGTGCTGGACGACCGCGCTCAATCTGCATGCGCGCTGATACACTTCGACGGAAGCGAAAATTCAGGAATAATCGCGATTGCGCGGTTGGGAGACGGCCATCAGGATCAAGCAGACGATTGAGAGAATCCCGGGTGGGATGATGGTTGTGCCACTCACATGCGGCGCAATCATCACCACGTTTGCGCCGCACACTGCTGAATTCTTTGGGTCATTTACCGGGGCACTGTTCACGGGCGCGATTCCCATTCTGGCGGTTTTCTTCATTTGCTTTGGGAGTACGATTCCGATGCGTGCGCTCCCCACGATGGTGCGGCGCGGCGGCGTCCTGATGGCGACCAAGGTGGGTATTGGGATCGTCATCGGCTACGTGCTCGGCCACCTGATTGGCGTGATGCCCATTCAGGGAGGTTGGCTGGCTGGAGTATCCACGCTGGCCGTGGTGGCAGCCATCAACGACACTAACGGCGGCCTTTACATGGGGCTCATGGAGCACTGTGGACGCCCGGAAGATGCCGGCGCCTATTGTGTAATGGCGCTGGAATCGGGTCCTTTCTTCACAATGATCACGCTGGGCGTGGCGGGATTGTCGAGTTTTCCCTGGCAAACGCTGGTGGGAGCGATTCTTCCCCTCTTTGTTGGTATAGCGCTAGGCAATCTCGATGATGATCTGCGGATTTTTCTGGGAAAGGCCGCTCCGGCGCTGATTCCCTTTTTTGCATTCGGGCTGGGAGCATCGCTTAATCTCACGCGCATCTGGGAGGCCGGTCTGATTGGATTCGTTCTCGGAATCGCGGTCATCGTTGTCTCGGGTGCGTTTCTAGTCGTAGCTGATCGGTTGACAGGTGGAACGGGAGTTGCTGGAGTTGCCGCTGCAACGACTGCTGGAAATGCCGCAGCGGTCCCGGCGATTGTGGCAGCCGCAGACCATAAGTACGCAGCGGCAGCTGGACCAGCCACGGTGCTGGTTGCTTCCAGCGTGATTGTGACCGCATTTCTGGCGCCTCTGCTTGTTGCCTGGTGGGACCGCCGGACACGGCCGAAACCAGAAGCAGTGCTTGAGAAGCAGAGTCAAAGCTAAGTGTAAAGACGATGATTATCCTGGTCGAGGCGGCCGGTCGCGCACGGCTTGCGAGCGCGCTCAACCACAACCAGACCGAATGAATCGAGATCGACCCGCAAGCGCAGGACGCGGCCGAGAATTTCGTCGCCATGATCGACGCCACGCGCGAATGCAACAGAAAGAACTGAGTGCGGGCAGAGCGGGCGCTCCCGCCAACGCGCCTTTGGAATATGGGTGGAAATTGTGCTATATTTTGAAAGTGCGGGCAGGTATTCTTCCCGTGCAAACCGTGCGCTAATCCCTGCGCTGCGCGGTTTTCCTTTCATAGCCTGGACGCGTAGCTCAACTGGCAGAGCATTCGGCTCTTAACCGACAGGTTGTAGGTTCGATTCCTACCGCGTCCACCATAAAATCAACAATTTAGCTTCCATCGCGCTCTGCTTGCGCTCCTGTACGTGAGCTATAGAGACACGCACGTCCCTATATCACATTTATTTTGTTTGAGTTAGGAATTTATCTTGAGATGAAAGGGCGGAGTTGCCGCGCAGGGAACTTCTTTGACCATGCCTTCCCCGCCTTTCGTGGCGCGGATTCATCCCTTTGGCGTGCGCGAGCTCTGGTTGGCATTTTCGGACGGTTCGTGAACAAAACGCCGCTGGAACACAAGCGCGGCTGCTCCCCGGAGCCGTGCTATATCCCCGTCGTGGGTAGGCAGAATCTGCGGCGGCTCTCCCGCCAGCGTCAATTCAGCGGCTTCCTTCTCAATGACCGAGCTAAAGCGATGCCAGGCAGATGTGATGTCTCCCGCAATGAGAATCACGCGCGGAGAAAGCCCGGAAATTATTGGCCCCAGCCCGCGCCCAATTTGAAATGCCTGCTGTGTCAATGCCTGCACCGCAGACTGGTCGCCCTCTTCAGCCTTGTTGAGCAATTCGTGAAATGTGATCGCCCGGGCTTTAGGCTGGAGTTCCTGGTAATACCGGAGCGCCGCATGGCAGGAGGCAACTGTTTCCCAGCATCCCCTCCGCCCGCAAGCGCAGCGGATACCCGAAGGATCCAGCGAAATATGACCAAACTCTCCGGCCATTCCGTGATGGCCTGTGATCACCTGGCCATTTGAGAACACTCCGGTTCCCACGCCTTCAGAAACAGTCACCAGCACGGCGTCGCGAACCCCATTGAGACGCCCGAAAAGAAGCTCCGCCAACAGACAGGCGATGGCGGCATTTTCCATACTTACCGCAAGGCCCGTCTCCTTTTCAATTGCCCCCATCAAATCGAAGTCCGACCAGTGCAGATTCGGCGCAAAGATCAAACGTTGTGTGGTGGGGTCGAACCTGCCGGGAAGGCTGATGCCGATTCCTTCGATGGACTTGCCTGAAAACTCTTGCCGCATCCTTTGAATGCAGTCGGTAATCAGACGTGTCGAGGCAACCGGATTCGAGGTAAGCGGCACAATTGACCGCGAAAGAAGGCGACCGTTCAGGTCTACCATGGCTACAGTTGCTTGTTTGGGGTGAATGTCTACAGCAATCACCATCAGGTCTTCATTCAATCCCAAAAGCGTGGGGTGGCGGCCGCGCGCCAACGAAGCAACACCGCCCTCGCGCACCCACTTTTCCCGGATGAGCTGCTCCACTATTTGCGAGACTGTGCTTCTCTGGAGTCCTGAGCGGCGCGACAAATCTGCCCGAGAGAGCGGCTGGTTGGCACGAATCAGTTCCAGCACAATATTCCGGTTGATTCCGCGCGCGGTTTCGCTGGAAGCAAGCTGAACATCGGTCAGGTCGAGGTGCCGTATGGCTTTCGGGTTTTGTCTTAGTTGCACCGGATGCTCTCCTGCAAATAAAGCGCTTGCGCAGTCAGAACTGCGCAGGAAAATACAACATTCACCTGAGCGCCCGTAGCATAACATAGGGCGCTTGCGTACACGTAATGGAATCGAGGGTCCCCATCTTCAGTAGCGCCTCAGTCATCGAGGGTTACCATCAATAATGTTGTTTAGCTGTCTGTCAGGCAGAAGCGACCTTCCTGGATGCTGGTTCGCATTGTGCTAAGGTTTAGGCAATATAGTCGCCATTACGGTATCACTGCGAATTCCGGGGGCCGCTCCGGCAGAGATTTATTGGACTGATCGCGCCGCCCAACGTCGGACATCGCTTGGCTCCGTCAGCATGCCGGCGCGGATGGAACAGCGAAAGCACGACTGCGCAAATTGATTTGGAATGCTGTCTACCGTATGCGTGGAAGCGAAAGTAGTCGAAAGGTAAAGGCAAGTTATGAACGACCAACAATGGAACACACTCGTCTCAGTGGTTCGCGGAGAAGCGGTTCGTCCAGTCCCAACAGCCTTCATTATTGATAGTCCCTGGCTTCCTAATTGGGCAGGGCACACGATTCTCGATTACTTTACCGACGAGCGTACTTTTCTGGATGACAACCTCAAGGCCATTCGCACATTTCCGGAAACGATATTCCTACCCGGGTTCTGGTCGGAATACGGAATGTGCACGGAGCCCTCGGCATTCGGCTCGGTCTCAATCTGGGGTGAGAACGAATTTCCGTTTGCCCGGAAGGTGCTGCTCTCGCCGGCAGATGTCGAGCGCCTGGAGAAGCCCGATGCGCGCAAACACGGATTGCTGCCATTTGTTATCAAGCGGCTCAAGCATATGCAACCGGAGATTGAAAAGGCCGGACACAAGATCCGATTCGCAGTGGCCCGTGGCCCGCTCAATATCGCCTCGTTCCTGATGGGCACGCCGGAGTTCATGGAGGCGCTAAAGACAGAGCCGGAGCTGATGCATCGCCTGCTCGAAATCGTGACGGATTTTTTGGTGGAGTGGATCGCCGTTCAGCGCGAGGCCTTTCCGACGATCGACGGTATCTTACTGCTTGACGATATTGTCGGATTCGTAAGCCGTCGGGATTTTGAAACGTTCGGGCTGCCCTATTTGCAGCGCGCATTCAGTGCGGATGTGACAGTAAAGTTCTTCCATAATGATGCGCCGGCAAAAGCTAGCGCACCGATGCTGGAGGCGGCGGGAATCAATCTGTTCAATTTCGGAATTCAGCACACACTGGCGGACATGAAGACTTGGACGAATAACCGCATAGCACTGATGGGAAACATCCCTCCGCGCGATGTGCTCGCCGAGGGAACGCCCGCGGATGTGAAACGCTCGGTCACTGAAATGCTAAGTGCTCTCGAAGACAAGTCGCGGTTGATTGTTTCGTGCGGGGGAGGAATGCCGCCCCAGGCGCCCACGGAGAATATAAAAGCTCTGATTTCGACGGTGGAAGAGTTGACGCAGTAAGCCGGTTCGTATCAGCGTCGGGCCCCAGAATCATTTAAGGCGCGCAGCTGTTCCATTGAATTGAATAGCGGGCATGAGCTTGCGGATTCTTTCAGAGTGACCTGATTCAGGACTTTCCTTTGGGCGGATTGTTTTGCATGAAAACTAAATTGCCCACTCCAGGTTCGCCTGTTGCATGCTGATGGTTGTACGCAAGTAGCGGACACCTACACCAAGGCGATGGACGCCTTACGAATAAATTGCCTGGACCTCGATCCCAGACTGTCCAAAGTCAAAATTGATCAATATTGAAGACAGACCGATGCAAACTTGGATTCTCCAGATTCCCGGTAAACAACAGAAAAATAATGCGTTAATGTAACTTTCAATAAAAGATCGGGGCCTTTTGGCAATCGGCCCCTTTGTCGCGCCGTTTTCCCCTTGACACAGCTTGTATCTGATTGCTAGGTTCCTAGCGCGGAAGAGGAATTAGAGAAATCCACCGCCAAATGAATAGCCTTGGCATACCGGTTGAGCGGCAACGCTACCTGGGGAAAGAGGTTATGTCCTTGGCGGTGGATTTTTTTGTTGGAAGCTTAACGATTGTGAACAAAAGTGCTTGGTAGGATTTTGATGGATTGGGAGGCGGTATGATGGCGACGAATCGACAGTTTGGACAACGAGCGGGAATTCTGAAGTTCTTCGGAGCGAAGCATAGTTCAGCCTCTGTTCCGCAACGTACACGCCTGCAAAGCGCCCACGAGGATGGACCGAAAGGCAAAGCGAATTACGGAGTTCGATTTTCAGTGTGGATGTGCCTGGCGATGGGTCTTTTGTTGATGTTTCCAGCGCTTAAGGCATTCGCCCAGTACGATACGGGCAGCGTTGTGGGCGAGGTACGCGATGCCACCGGAGCGGTTCTCCCCGGGGCAACTGTAACGGTGTTGAACAAGGATACGGCGTCGAAGTATTCGGTCGTATCCGGTAGCGATGGGGAATATGAGGTGCCTTCGCTGCACACGGGCAATTACAGAATTTCCGCTGAACACCCTGGGTTCAGTACGTCGATTGCCGATAACGTAACAGTTTCGGTGGGGGCGCGGCAGCGGATCGACCTGACGCTGGAGGTCGGCAAGACCGCGACCACCGTGGAAGTGACCGGCGTGTCGCTGCAACTGGAAACCGAAAACAGCGAGCGCGGTCAGACGATTAGCGGATATCAGACGGAAGCTCTGCCGCTGGTAAGCCGAAACTTCACCGATCTTCTAGCGCTTGTGACCGGGTCGCGGCAGGCTCCGACGGCTGCTACCACCAGTTCCATCAGCAGCCTGGTGCGGCAAGGCGCGTACAACGTGAACGGCCAACGCAGCATGTTCAACAACTTCCTGCTGGATGGCATGGACAACAATGCCTACGGAGAAAGTAATCAGGGGTTCGACAACCAGATCATCGCCATTCCACCGGATTCAGTTTCGCAGTTCAACGTGGTGACGAACAACGAAAGTGCCGAGTACGGTCGTTCGTCCGGCGCGACCGTGAACGTGGCCTCCGCCAGCGGCACTAACAATTTCCACGGGCTTCTCTACGATTTCATCCGCAACACTGTCCTGAATGCCGCGGGCTTCTTCAAGCCGACATTGATCGGCAGCCTCGGAGGCAGCGTTCCCTTTCAGAAGCCCACCTTTAACCGCAACGAGTTTGGAATGAACTTTGGCGGTCCCATCGCAAGGAACAAGTTATTTTTCTTCCTGGACTACGAGGGATTCCGCCAGACGCTGCGTCCGCTCTATGTGTACACCCTCCCCACCCAGAACGAGATCAACGGCATCCTGGTTGTGCCGGTAAAGAATCCAATTACTGGGGTGACATACCCGGCCGGCACTGCGATTCCGTCAGCTGCCATTAACCCGCTCTCGGCAAAGATCATCAGCTACTATAAGCCGTTTGCCAGTTCGTTGCCAGTCTCAGGCGTGCCCACCACCGGCCTGGCGTCTTCTGACTACGCCAAGGAAGTGCCTTTTACCGATAACTCGGACAAGGGCAATCTTCGCCTGGACTTCCAGCAGTCGCCGAATACATCGTGGTTCGTCCGCATCAGCGATCGCAAGGAGACAGGCGTCAACTATCCGGTTATTCCGCTGCCGCTCGATAGCACGGCGAACGGCACTATCCGCGTCCTCGACCAGCAGGTGGCGCTTGGCTTCACACACCTTTTCGGCGCCAACAAAGTGCTAGATGCGCGCCTCGGGCTGTCGCGCACCAAGGCGGGAAAATTCACCCTGTCGATCGGCCAGAACGTGTTCACGATTCCTGGTCTTCAAACCGTGCCCGCAGCAATTGCGGGTGGCTTACCTCAAGTGTCCATAACCAACTTCACTACCTTTGGACGCCAGAGCACCAACCCGCAATGGCAGAATCCGGCGCTGCTTGATCCCAAGGGAAACTTTACCTGGGTCAGAGGCAGGCATTCACTCAAATTCGGCTATGAGTACGAGCACATCTGGATGGCCGTCAACGATAACAATCCGCTCTACGGATCGTGGACTTACGGCGGCGGCTATAGCGCGATCGGCACCAAGGTAGCGGACGATTACTGGGCCGATTTCATGTTCGGCCTTACCAGCAGTTATCAGTTGGCCAACTACTTCGTGGTGCATCTCCGCCAGTCGCTGGATAGCGCTTATGCGCAGGACGACTGGAAGGTTACTCCCAATCTGACGCTTAACCTGGGTGTGCGCTGGGAGTATGGCTCGCCCCTCTCAGAGCAGAATAATTACATCTCCAACTTCGATCCTGTAGCCCAGGTCGTGGACACCCTCGCCCCCGGAGCCGTGGCAGGCAATGGCATTCTGCCGGTACATGCGGGAGGTGTTTATGGCAAAACGCTTGTCAATCCAGCCCTGCATGACTTTTCACCGCGCCTGGGATTCGCCCTTCAGGTGACGCCGAACACGGTTGTCCGCGGCGGCTTCGGTACGGGCTACGTCCACTACACGCGCGCGGGTTCGGGAGATATTACGGGCATCAATGCGCCCCAGGCCCAATTCGCGGCGGTTACGCAGCTCACGCCGAGCCCTGCGAATGTGTGCAGCACCCCGCTCCCCGCGCTTATCATTCCAACCGGATCTATTAATCCAAGTTGCTATGCCACCTCCGATCAGGGATTCCCAACCGGCCTGGTTACCTCATTCAACCCGGCTACCGATAACATCACCTGGGTTCCCAAAAACAGGCCTGACAGCTACGTTGAGAACTACTTCCTCAGCGTGCAAAGGCAACTGACCAAGAACACCCTCCTCGACGTTGCTTATGTCGGCAACCACGGACTCCACTTGGAAGGTTTCCTGAATGCAAACCAGAGAGTTCTCTCAACCCTCGGTACCAGCAATGTCCAGAGGCAATACGCCAACTGGCCCAGCGATATAACCGAATCTCTCAATGAGTTTTGGTCGAACTTCAACGCGCTGCAGGTTCGCTACGAGCAGCGCTTTGTCGCCGGGCTGACCCTGCTGAATTCCTTTACATGGGAGCACTCGCTCGACAACGCTTCGGCCTCGCTCGAAGCCAATACTCCCTCACCGCAGAATGGCACTAACATCCGTGGGGATTATTCCCAGTCGGATTACAACCTCCCAATAGCCAACGTCACCAGCCTTGTCTATGATTTGCCGTTCGGCCATGGGCGGCGCTTCCTCTCCGGCATCAACGGCGCTGAAAACGCAGTGCTGGGCGGCTGGCAGATCAGCGGAATCGTTACAGCGCAGGCCGGTACGCCTTTCAACCTGACCTATACACCCAACGCGACCCAGCAGGTTTCTCCGCAGATCTCGGCAACCTACCGCGGCGCCAACGAATATCGGCCGAATTTTGTGCCCGGCCAGAAAGTCTCGCAAGGAAAGTCAAACCGCTCAGCCAACACCGGCTATGTGAATTACATCAACTTCTCAGCCTTCGTGCTGCCGCCCGTCCAGGACAGTTCTACGCCTACTAAGAACTATCTCAGCCCATTCGGCAACGCCTCGCGTAATCCCGGCCGCAATCCGGTATTCAACGAAACCGATTTGGACCTTAACAAGAAGTTCAATACTCCGCTCGAAAACCTGAAGATCGAGTTCCGAGCCGAGGCCTACAACGTTTTCAATCACACCAACCTCTATCTACCTGGCACGATCAGCGGCTCGCAAGGCACCACTTCGAGCATTCTCTCGACCGGAGCTACACCCAGCCCCTCGGCAATTACCGGAGGCAATCCGACAGGCGGCGGTCAGATCACCTCCACCTTTGAGCCGCGCATTCTCCAGTTCGGATTGAAGGTCATTTACTAACCCGAAAGAAACAGGTGTGCCAGTTGCTCTCTGCGGCTGGCACACTCTGGATTCTGTTCCCTTCGCCCCTGGACTGGTGGGGACTTTTTACGCACGAATAGGTGCGGAACGATTCGAACGAAACAGAAGTACCCCCAAGCAGCGTGTTCAGGAGCATCGCAGCCGAAAGATAAGGTCATTCAGCACTTGATCCAGACAACGCTGCTCGTGTTCTATGAATATGAGTGCCGTCGCGTGCAGCAGAGTGCGTCCTGACTGGTTTCGGGCCTGCGATCGTGTCCGGGGCTGGGAGAGATAGCAATGACGACGAGAGCAGACATTCTGCGCGAACTTGGCCGGCAGGCGGAACCTTGGGATGTGTTAGTGATCGGGGGCGGGGCCAGCGGCCTGGGCGCCGCGGTTGAGGCCGCTTCCCGTGGTTATCGCACCCTCCTGGTCGAGCGATCCGACTTCGCAAAAGGAACGTCGAGCCGAAGCACGAAGCTCGTGCATGGCGGCGTTCGCTACCTCGAGCAGCTCAATCTGACGCTTGTGACAGATGCATTGCGGGAGCGCGGCCACATGCTGAGGAACGCGCCGCACCTGGTCCACGATCAGCAGTTCGTCGTCCCGGCTTACAGTTATACTTCCATTCCCTACTATGGTTTCGGGCTCAAGATATATGAACTGCTATCCGGCAAGTTGTCCTTTGGACGCTCAGAGGTTCTTTCTGCCAAGGGCACCCTCGAGAGATTGCCGGGGCTTATCGGAGAGGGTCTTCGCGGGGGCATTCTTTATCATGATGGGCAATTTGACGATGCCCGTTACGCCATTTCCCTGCTGCGCACTTTTCAGGATCTGGGCGGAACTGCGATCAACTACGTAGAAGCAGTTGGTTTGCTGCAGAACGGCGGAAAGACAATCGGCATCCAGGCCGTTGACCGGGAAGATGACGCCACCTTCGATCTGCTGGCAAAGACCGTGATTAATGCCTGCGGCGTCTTTTCGGAAGAAACGCTTTCGATGGATGGTGGCGCGCATGAATCGTTGCTTACTGTCAGCCAGGGGACCCATTTCGTCTTGCCGCATTCCTTGCTGACCGGCACCGCTGCACTCATGATTCCAAAAACGGCCGACGGCCGTGTGCTCTTCGCCATTCCGTGGCACGGAGCCACAATTGTTGGAACAACAGATGAATCCGTCGATCGAGCATCCACTGAGCCACGGGCCCTTGTCTCGGAAAAGAAATTTCTCCTCGACCATATCGCCCGCTACTTTGGCCGCAGGCCAGACCCAAAAGAGATTCTCAGCATATGGTCCGGCTTACGGCCCCTCGTGAAAAAGGGAGGTGTCAAGACGTCGCAGCTATCGAGAGACCACACCATTCTGGTTTCTCAATCCGGCCTGATTACGGTAACCGGAGGCAAGTGGACCACCTATCGGCGCATGGGACAGGATACGATCAATCGCGCCTGCGATGTCGCCTCGCTCCCCTCGCGGCCGTCGCGAACACTGGAGTTGAAGATTCACGGCTGGACTATGGATCCGGCAGGAACGGCATCCGAGTGGGAGCGCGTCTACGGCGCGGATCTGCCGTTGCTTTGTGCGCTTTCATCAGAGGATGCCGGCCTCCATGCTCTTCTTCATCCGCGCCTTCCTTTCAGGGAACGCGAAGTTGTCTGGGCCGCGCGATATGAGATGGCACGCACGGTGGAGGATGTGCTTGCCCGGCGTACCCGCGCACTTTTCCTTGACGCGCGCGCGACCATTGAAGCTGCGCCTGCAGTCGCCCGCCTTCTGGCCCGGGAGTTGAAAAGAAGTGAAACCTGGAGAGAAAAGGACCTTGCGGACTTTCTTGGAGTTGCAAATGGCTATATCTACCGGGAAAGCGACATGGCATGAAGAGACTGCTCTGCAGTCAAGACGAGCCAATCAAAGGTTCAGGTGGACTACATAAAAGAATTCAATGCAAAGGCTCTCTTCCCAGCGTCCCTGGTGAGCTCAGTGTGAATCATGTCTACCGAGCTGAGAACTGATGAGAGCCGATACTTATAATGGCTTAGAGCATTTTCGATTCAAGCATTAACACAACTTCGGGTGCCCCATCCTTTCCGCGCTCTTTGCGGAAAGGGTGGGAGACCACAGAAGCCCATCTCGACCGTAAACATTCAGGCCGAAAGCGCTCTAGTCCAATTATCCTGATTCAATCGCAAACGCTGTAGATACAGTGAGGCTTTTCATGACTTGGAATTTTCCATTCCTCAGGCCGGCCGCGCATATTGCCAGGCTTCCCGAAGAGCAGATAAAGCGAGTCTATCCGCGGTTGCGATGGCAGATTATGGAATCCACGTTTATTGGATACGCCATTTTCTACTTGGTCCGAAATAATCTTCCGGTTGTCTCCAAAGAGATAGGACAATCTCTTGGTTATAGTAAAGGGCAGATCGGAGATCTGCTCGCGGTAACCGCAATATCCTATGGCGTTGGGAAGTTCCTCATGGGCGCGTGGTCGGATCGCAGCAACCCACGCTACTTTATGCCTCTTGGATTGGTCTTTACGGCTCTCTGCAATTTCGCCTTCGCAAGCGCAAGCAGTTACCCGATTCACATGGCTCTGTGGGCATTGAACGGCTTGGGACAAAGTATGGGATGGGCCCCATGCGGGCGCTCACTGGGCCACTGGTACAGTATCGGTGAGAGGGGAACGAAGTTTGCGTTCTGGAACGTCGCGCAGAATGTGGGAGGAGGACTCACCGGCCTCATCGTCGCCTACAGCACATCGTTGCTTGGATGGCGTTCGGCATTTTATGTTCCAGGAATACTGGCGATCATCTGTGCAATCTATCTCTTGATACGACTCAGGGATACGCCGCAGTCTGTAGGCCTTCCGCCCATCGAGGAATATCGCAATGACTATCCTGCCGGCAATCACACTAACACTGAAGCGGAACTCGGCACGCGCGATCTGCTGGTAAATTACATCCTCAAGAATCGTTATATCTGGCTTTTCGCCGGCGCTAATTTCTTTACGTATATCGCCCGGTACGCAATGCTCGATTGGGGGCCCACTTACTTGAAAGAGGTGAAGCACGCCAGCCTCGGAGAAGGTGGAGTAAGTACCGCGGCACTGGAGTTCTCCGCTATCTTCAGTAGCATCGCCGTAGGTTGGTTGTCCGACAAACTTGGCGGGCGCCGTGGAATGATCAGCATGCTCTGCATGATTCCCGTATTTCTTGCCTATGTGGGAATCTTGTGCAGTCCAGACAACAAGTTATGGCTCGACCTTGTCCTGTTTGGAGTCATCGGATTCTTTGTCTATCCGACTATTCTGTTGCTTGTCGTGAGCGCGCTGGACTTCACTTCAAAGAAGGCGGTCGGCACCGCGGCCGGCCTCATCGGCCTTTTTGGCTACGTGGGACGGGTGGTAGAGGGAAAAGGAATTGGTGTTCTGGCTGAACGATACGGCTGGAATGCGGCACTTGATGCGGTCTTGGTTGCGACCTTCCTGTCAATTGTGCTTCTATCTTTGTCGTGGAGACTCTCGCCGCGCGACGTGAAGGCAATTCATTCCAGAAACTCATGATTTCTGCATCTGGAGGCAGGCGCGGACACCTTGGGCATTGACGAGAGCCTGCGCGCTGTTACAGACTGAGGTCGATAGTACATGCCTGAGATGAAAAGAGTGTGCCGTGTTTAATAAAGACAATGGCAAGGCGGATGGAACTGCGCACCCCGGCACTTCGAAGCAAGGTCTTCGCCAACCCTCAATCAAGGACATCGCGCGGCTGGCGCGGGTATCGCACCCGACAGTTTCCCGCGCCTTGCAGAACAGCCCGCTCGTGAATGCCAAGACCGCCGAAAAGATCCGGAAGATCGCAAAAGAGTCGGGCTATCGCGCCAGCGCTGTTGCACGCGGTCTCGTTACCAGGCGGACGCGCACAATCGGACTTGTTGTCACAACGGTCGCCGATCCCTTTACGAGCGAGGTCGTCACCGGAATCGAGCAAACCGCCAACGATCATGGCTACTGCGTGTTTCTGGCCGACTCGAACGCCGATCCCGACCGCGAAAGAAAGATAGTCCAATCGTTCGCAGAACAGCGCGTGGATGGCATCATCGTTACTTCTTCTCGCGTGGGTGCTTTATACCTCCCCCTCTTGTCAGAGATGATGGTTCCAATTGTCCTGGTAAACGATCAACATCCCGGTGCGTTTGTCCACTCCGTAATGATCTGCAATCAGGATGGAAGCCGCGCTGTGACCGAACATCTGGTTGGGCTAGGTCATCGGCGAATTGCTTATATCGGCGACCAGTTCGGTTATCAGTCGGATACGGAGCGCTTCGCAGGTTACCGGGAGGCTCTGAACGCGGCCGCAATTCCGTTTCTTCCCGAGCTCGTGGTTCGCGGCGATGGCAAACCGGAAGCTGCCATGCGCGCAATGGATGAGTTGTTGGCGCTGAAAGGCCCTCCAACGGCGGTTTGCTGCTATAACGATATGTCGGCCTTGGGAGCGATGCGGTCGATTCATATGCAGGGGCTGCGCGTTCCCGAGGATATTTCCATAGCGGGTTTCGATGATCTGTTCGTCGCATCCTACACCCAGCCGCCGCTGACGACAGTGCGTCAGCCTATGCGTCGCATGGGGCAGTTGGCGATGGAGAACCTTATCAAGCTGATGTCGGGCCAGGAATCGGTGGTCAGGATCAAGATCAATGCGGAATTGATTGTGCGGGAATCGACGGCCAGGGTTAGTAAGCGTAGATCCGCAATCGCCAGACGATGACGACCGCATGGTTTCGTTGCTATCGGCCATCCCCGTGAGCGGCTATTAGACAGGCCGCCTATCGTAGGCCTGCAACATGATTTCTGCGGGATGAATGGCCTTGTACGTGGTTCCATGTTCTATCTGCATCTGGCAGGTGGCGCATTCGGTAGCAACCATCTCCGGCTGCGACGCGTTGATGCGATCGAACAGCTGTCGGCCGATCGCCATGGAGACTTCATACTTCTCTTGTTTGAAGCCAAACGTACCGGACATCCCACAGCATCCAGCATCTATATCGTCAACCGTCACGCCTGGAATCTGGCGCAGCAGATGAAACCACGGGCGGCCAATTCCCTGCGACTTCTGATGGCATGGCGCATGGTAAGCGAGGTGCATATTGGCGGTCTGGAATTCGGTGTTGAGCGTTCCTGCATCCGACTGCTCCATGAGCAACTCCGCGAGATCGAACGTCTGGCTGCCAATCCTCTGAACTACATCGGCGAGTCCCGCATCATCCTTGAGCAAACCGCCGAATCCAGTCTTGAGCATGTACCCGCAACTTGAGCAGGCGGTGACGACGCGCATTCCTGCATTCACTTGATTTGCCATAGTGAGGACGTTGTCTTGCGCCAGAGAGCGCGCCTTGGTTCGGTCACCGTTCGCCAGCGCTGGAACTCCACAACAGTCTGTTGCAGCAACTTCTGTGGTGAATCCGTTTCGATCCAGAAGATCGATAACTTTGCGGCCCAGTTCCGGCCGGTTGTAGCGAATGAAGCAGCCGGGAAAGAACAGCACGCGCGGCCGCTCCTTCTTATGCGCGCCAATTGTCGGTGTGCGCAGATCCGGCCGTATGTACGCCGGGAAAACTCTTTGTGGCGCAATCTGCATGAGCTTTGACATCAGGAAACGGGCCGGAGCCATCGACAGCACGAAATTGGAAAGTGCAGGCAGAATCGTGGTGAGCCGGCCCAACAATCCGGGACGCGCAAACCACCAGTCGCGCAAGCTGCGAACAAGTGGCTTGCGGTGCATTGTCTTGGCACGTCCAATCATCTCGGACACGCCAACCTGGTAAGGACAAGCGAGGTCGCAACGGTGACATCCCAGGCAATATTCGAGCCACGCAGTGTCCGTTGCAACACCTTCGCAGCGCAGGCGTTCAAGCTCCGGACCCAGGTGCTTGGGACCGGGATATTGCGCATGAGCACTGTATACCGGGCATGTGGCGTTGCAAACCGAACACTTCAGACAGTTGTCGATGGCGAATTCATCCAGCCGCATAGTGCCCCCTTGTTTCCGCGGCCAGATTCCCTGCGCGGTAGCCTGCGAGGATTTCCATTGCGTCTCCGCTGCTATCGCCTCTATCGTGCGGTCTCGATTCGGCGACGAAGAGATTCCATGCCATTACCGAGCCCCCAGCGGTGACGGGACGCATCCGCTCATCATGCCCCGCAAACTCCGTGCCGAGAAGAGCGGCAGAATCCTGTCCTGCTGCGAGCACTACACATTCGCCGCGTAGAATCATGGGGTGCCCCGGACTCGCAACCTGCAGCTCCAGACATGAGCCATCGTGGATCTGCACCTTCTGTACCGGGAATCCCTGAAAGAGTTCTACGCCAATCTCGTGAAGATAGCTCCAAAGTCGATTGAACAAGCGCAGGCCCGAAACAGACGGGGGCAGAGTCGGCAACTCGCCAAGAGAACAACCGAGTTCGCGTTCGAATTGCCCAAGCTGCTGCGCAGACGAATGCAGCCCCAAAATGCCGGGAACTACAGCACGCTCGAATCCAGACGTCGCGAGCCGCAACGCCTTGACGAGCTCAGAGCGGAAGCCGGGATCGTTGTCAAAGCGAGTTGCGATGCGCGGCGTTGTAACCGGGCCTCCGAAGATTTGCGCAAGAGATATCTGCCGCGCTGTGTAAGTACAAGCAAAACCCAGTCTGCGCGCTTGCTCATTCATCCGCTCGGCCATGAAACTCTCGTCAAAGCACGATAGCTCGCGAATCCCAATAATCGCGGTCCGGGAACCATTGCGCGGCTCAGCGTTCAAGAGAGAACGGGGCGCAAGAGCTACGCCTTGGAAGTCACCAAGAATGGTCGGGAGATAGTGCATTTCCGAGATGTTTCCTTCAAGCGGACCGCCTGCGGCCTGCGCCATTTCCTGAAAGAACGCGATTGCCTCGCCCATTTCACGCGCTGCGCCAGACTGTATTAATTCCTGTGCCTTCAGGCATCCGGACCCGAGGACAAACCCTCCCGGCCCCGTTGCGACGAGTGCAACTTTCTGATTGGTGCGAGCTGCCACCCCGGCCGCAATAAGGCCTGAGGTTCCAGCACCCACAACCACCACGTCGAAACGATGACTATCCATCTTGCTCTCCCGTCTCAACGCATACTGGCCGGTCGTCACCAAAAGGATCTTGGCCATATAGCTGCTGGCTAAGTTCGAGTTGCTCGACCTGCTTGCCCTGGTGGATGAATGACTGGCCCTTCCAGCGCTCGTGAAGGTAGGCGGAGAATTCAGCTGCGGCTTGCGATGCTGACCAGCGGTGCGTCTGAAAACCGGCCAACATTGCCTTATAGCCGCAGAAAGTTCCCTGGCAGGGGCCAAAACCAAGGCGCGTCCGCCGGCCAACGTCTGGAATGGTTTGGGCAGCGGCTGAGGTGGAGTTTCCGAGAACGTATTCCAATTCCGCACGAGTTACGAGTTCGCATTCGCAGGCGAGTTCCGCCAATTCCGGCCGCGATTCGATGGCTTCGATCACTCGAACCGTTTCAGGCCCCAGGCGAAGCTCCAACTTCTCGGCGACCGGTTGCGGCAACAATCGTGCAGCACGATGTTGAGTCTTAAGGTCGACAGTAGCACGCAACTGAACTTTGTCGGTAGTGCATTCCGAATCGACTTCGAGCTTCTTTGATACGCAATCGCAAACCGCGGCGGCCATCATGCGATAGGTGGTAAGCTTGCCTCCCACAATCGAGATGAAGCCACGTATGCCATTCAGTTTGTCGTGATCGATCAGGACAAAACTGCGGCTGATCTCGCGGCCCCCCACGGCGTTCCCAGCTTGGGGTGCGTATAGGGATCGAACACCACAAAAGACGCGCAGAATGCGCGCGTCAGAAACTCCAGGAATCATTACCGCGCCAAGTTGCAGCAGATTTTCGATTTCATCCGGAGATGCGGAAAGTCCCTCGGGACCCGGAACGCTCATCGAGCTTGTGCCCAGGATGCAGACCGGGCCCGCGGGCACCAGGATGTCGCCATCGCCGGCCTCGCGGCACCGGTTGATGACTCGACTGGTGGCTCGATGGTTGAGCACCAGGAGCGTGCCCTTGTCGCAGCGGACGGGCACCTCGACGCCAGCCAGAGCGGCAACACTCTGAGCCCATCCTCCCGCGGCGTTTATGACCACTTCGCACGAAATTTCTCCCTCTTCACCGGTTCGCGTGTTGCGATAGCGAACTCCGCGCACGCATCGGTCTACACAGCGAATAGAGTCTAGTTTGCTGTATGGATGAAATTGCGCGCCGCGCGCTTGGGATGCCTGAATGTTCGCGAGCACCAGGCGAAAGACATCGACGTGCGCGTCGGGAGATGTGAATGCGCCAAGGATGTTCGTGGCCAGATTCGGTTCAAGTTCGTGCGCTTCGTCCGCGGACAGTCGGCGGCTTTGGATCCCTGCGTTCCCGGCCGCACGCCACCATTTCTCGAAGAATGCCGGATCATCCTGAGGGCACTGAACAAAGAGCCCGCCTACGTCCCCAACACAATGCGGAGCAATGGCCTTCAGGATGCCGTTCTCGGTAACACAGTCGCGGGCGGTGTCAAGATCCTTGACGGCATAGCGTCCGCCGGAATGCAGCAATCCGTGGCAGCGACCGGTTGCGCCATTTGCGATGTCTCCCTGCTCCAACAACGTGGCGGAGATGCCCCGCAAGCTCAAGTCCCAAAGAATGCCGGCGCCCGTCGCACCGCCACCGATGATGACAACCTGTGTCGATTCCATTTCTTCTCCCCTCGCATTGACTACGGGCAAATCAAATCGTGAAGAATCGAGTAGCCCATCTGCGCCCCGCCGTTGCATGTGCGTATGCTCGCACCGCCGCAGAATGCGCATGATAGATTTCGATCTGATGGAGAAGGGAGCGCATTGGCCAGGCACGAAGCGCGGCGGCAGAACCGCCTAACCGGTCTGCGGGCTTCCAGCCCGGCAAGAACGGAAGACACGAGGCAAATTCCATGCGGACGATGGCGGCACAAATTCATGCCCACAAACCATCGACTACCGGTCAAACGTTCGCTTTGGCACAAGTGCCTGGAAAATTGGATACGTTGCAGAAGGAAGGGAGCCCGGACCTAGGCAAGGAGATTCTGAGAGATCGCAAGGAACGGACCGCTGCCAGTCTGAACGCAGGACCAAGTCGCCTGAAGGGCACCTGTCCCCGACTTCTTCAGCAGCATCTAGACACCAATTCGCGCTCTCTCAGATACTCTTCACGAAACGGTGGGTAACTACAGTTAACTATCACTCCAATCGGCGCGTGCTGTCAAGGTTTCCGCCTTTAACCACTGCTCTATTCTGAACAACGACAGCTCTCGTACGAGCGCGATGTTTAAAATGGGTTGTCCTTTTGCCGCATGTTCTGTGATGAGCCGTTAGTTTGCGTGTATGCTCGACCGAGCGCCTCATTTTTCGACCCGGTGCGAAGATCCGCGCCTGAAGGAGTACCCGATAATCATGCAAGAACAACAGACGCCGCTGCGTGTTTTCTGTGTGGCTACTCCTATCATCCCAGCCATCCGCAAGTTTGAATTCGTAGACCAGGCAATCGCAGCACATGGCAAGATCGTCTATCTGCTGACGGGCGATCCGGAAAACTGTGAAGCGATGATCCAGAAGATTCTTGCGGCGGATAAGCTCCCCATCGTCAACCTCGACCTGCTCAACGGCTTCTCGCGCGACCGGTATGCGGTCAACTACCTGAAACGCGCCGGTGCGCGTGGCATCATCTCGACGCATCTGGATCCGTTGCGGCACGCGCTTTCCATCGGCCTGTATGGAATTCAGAGGACATTTCTTCTGGACAGTGGCGCGATGGACACCATCACAAACCAGTTGAAGAATACGCCCGTAGATGCGCTTGAGGTTTTGCCTGCGCTGGTTGCTCCGAAGATACTGGAACGGGTGCGCGCCATCTCCCCGGATCTTCCCGTTGTGGGTGGCGGGCTGATCCAGAATATGAAGGAAGCAGAAGAGTTGTTGGCGCAAGGCCTCAGCGCGGTCTCGATCAGCAATCCGCAGATGTGGATTCGCTAACGCGCCTCTATTCTTTATCGGGATTGGGAAGGATGATATCCCGAATCATCCCGTCCATCTCCGCACAGGCTCCGATAAAGCCCCGCAAAGTCCTGCGTGTTGACCCGAAGGTATCGAACTCCTCGTGGGACAGGCCGTTCTCAGTGTAGGCGCGCTCGAAGTCAGGAAACTTACTCAGAAGCGTGTCGACAATCCTTGCATCGACCGGCGTATCGATCCTGGGAATCACTTCGATATCGCTGGCGTTGTAGCGTCGCTGCCAGGCACAAGGCGGAGAGATCACAACGTCGCCGCCGATGAATTCGCTCCAGTGCATGTGATTCCGAAATGCCGCGGAAAGAAGCCGCAGCCGATAGCCACGCTCGCGGTAAATCTTGTACGCCTTCTTGAAGACCGCGACCCCAGCCCACTCGAGGTAGCCGGGATCGACGGAAAGGTTCTTCTTGTCCAACAAAACCTTGAGCCAGTCGTCGAGCCGTCCCACCATGATGGTGCACACCGGACCCATCGTTGAGATATCAAGCCCCTCAGCTTCCCTGCGCTTCAGGCCCCGCTCCACCGCCTCTGCAACGGCAATGGCCTGAGGCAGCGTAAAGCTGACAGTCGCGTTGATGCTGATGCCGCGGTAGGTGGCTTCCTCCATTGCGACAATTCCCGCACGCGTGGCCGCGATCTTGACGATCATGTTCGCAGCCAGTTTGCTGAACCGAACGGCCTGAGTCAACATCGCATCGGAGTTGCGGTAATTCCGGGGATCCGTCTGGATGGAGAGGCGCCCATTGCGACCCTTTTCCCGATCAAAGATTGGCTTGAGCAGTTTGGCAGCATTCGCTGACATTTCTTCCACGATCATCCACGCGATTTCATCTTCTGTTGCCTTCGGGAAGCTTTCCGCAAGCTCCAGAATGCGAACTTTCCAGGTCGCCATTTCCTGTTTGAGAACGGAAACAGCGATCGAGGGGTTGCAGGTGGCGCCCACAGCTCCGTGTTCAATCGAGTAAGTGAGCTCTTCGATGGCGGCTGAATCGTTCCACAGGCACGTGGGCGTGGTCTGCGTCATTTGAAAGAGTGGGCTCTTGTATTGGACATGCGACTCAGTTTGGGCCATGCTTCCTCCAGGAATGCAAACGTGTGCAGAAAAACCCTAACACCACCAGAAAGCGCGGTCAAGAGAACCAATAACGAAGGCACCGGTGAAGTCCGCGCTGAAACACGCGGATGAGCTGGCCGAGAATTTGGGACATTTGCTTGAATCGGCAACTCTGCTTTTGTAAAGAAAACCGGTGGCGTACTCCAATCCCGTGAACTATGCCTTAGCCTTTTGCGGTTCAACGGCGTTGATCCTAGAGAATCTGGATTCTGAGATATTCTGGGCCCGGTTAATTCCAATTTTCGGCATTTCATGTTGACAGGCACGGCTGCTGAGGTGGATGATTTTGTAGTTGATGCACACGTGTGCATTTTCTCGCTTTGTCAGTTCGGTATCGCCTCGTCCAACACCAGACGATGTACAGCAAGAATGGACCCACAGAAGACTCCTGTGGCTCATGCGCTGAGCGGTCCCAAGGAGAAATCATGAGTGACTTGTTGGTCCGTCCGGAAGTATTCCGGAACCGGATCGAAGATTTCGGCTTCGAATTTCTATCTCTGGAGTCTCGCCAACTCGAGCAGGGCAAGAGATTCAGCGGAGAGACCGCGTCCAAAGAATTGGCGATCGTAGTGCTGGGCGGCGCCTGTTCGGTCAAGAGTTCACGGGGTGAGTGGGAGCGCATCGGCAAGCGGGCCACAGTATTTGACGGCTTGCCATACACTCTCTACCTTCCGGTGAACACCGCATTCACTGTTACTGCCGACACCGATTGCGACCTCGCCTTCTGTTACAGCCGTGCCGAAGAAGAACACCCCGCGTGCCTGATTACGCCTGACCAGGTGGGCATCGAGATTCGCGGCGGTGGCAACGCCACGCGCCAGATCAACAGCATGCTGCCGCCGAGCTTTCCAGCGCATCGCCTCATTATTGTCGAGGTCTTCACGCCCGCTGGCAGTTGGTCCAGCTTTCCGCCCCACAAGCACGACGTGCATAACCCACCGGGAGAAGTGGACCTCGAAGAGATCTATTACTACCGGATCGACCGGCCGGAGGGATTTGCGATACAGAAGGTGTACACGGCCGATCGCCGAATCGATGAGACACTCACCGTGCGCGACGGCGAGCTGGTTCTGGTCCCGGAGGGTTATCATCCTGTGGTGGCCGCGCATGGCTATAACGCGTATTACCTGAACGCACTGGCGGGCTCGGCACGTTCGCTGGCCGCCTCTGACGATCCCGACTATGCGTGGGTGAGAGGCACATGGAACGAAAAGGACCCCAGGTTACCCATGGTGAAAAGGTGAGAGAGATGAAGACGCGTCGCATGACAATGGCGCAGGCCCTGATTCAGTTTCTTAAGAACCAGTACGTCGAGCGGGATGGGCAGCAACATGCATTCTTCGCGGGAATGCTGGGCATTTTCGGTCACGGAAACGTGGCCGGCATCGGGCAGGCTCTGCAGCAAAATCCCGATTTTAAATACATCATGGTACGCAACGAACAGTCCGGCGTGCACCTGGCCGCAGCGTTTGCCAAGGCCAGCAACCGGCTCCGCGCCTTTGCCTGCACCTCATCGATCGGACCCGGCGCCACCAACATGATTACCGGCGCCGCGCTGGCGACCATCAACCGCCTGCCTGTGCTGCTACTGCCCGGCGACATCTTCGCCCGCCGTAACGTGGCGCCCGTGCTGCAGCAGGTCGAATCGCCAAGCACACAGGATATTGGCGTCAACGATTGCTTCAAGCCCGTGTCACGCTACTGGGACCGCATCTATCGGCCTGAGCAGATCATCACCGCGCTGCCCGAAGTGATGCGGGTGCTCACGTCTCCGTCCGACTGCGGCGCCGTCACACTGGCTCTTCCCCAGGATGTGCAGACCGAAGCGTACGACTATCCAGAAGAACTGTTTCGCAAACGCGTGTGGTTGATTCGCCGCGGCCAGCCCGATCAGGTGTCTTTCGCTCGGGCCGTTGAAGCAATTAGCACGGCCAAAAAGCCGCTGATCGTCGCCGGCGGCGGTGTGCTGATGAGCGAGGCCTCGCAGGCACTCGACAAATTTGTTGCGCAATCCGGCATTCCGGTTGCGGAAACCCAGGCGGGCAAAGGCTCGCTGGCATGGGATCATCCGCAGTCGATGGGCGCGATCGGCGCAACGGGCACTCTGGCTTCTAATCGGCTGGCACATTCGGCCGACCTCGTGATCGGCATCGGCACGCGCTATGCCGATTTCACTTCAGCCTCAATGACAGCGTTTCAGAATCCGAATGTGCGATTTGTCAACATCAACACGGCGGAGTTCGACGCTTACAAGGTTGGCGCAATTCCGGTGGTGGCTGATGCACGAATTACGCTGGAGCAGCTCGCCGCGGCTCTGCCCAACAAAAAAGTGAGCGCGGAATATGCTGCTGAAGTTGCCAGCCTGAAGGTCGCATGGGAAGCCGAGGTGGACCGCTTGTTCCATCTGAACAACCCTGGCAAACCCGCGCAAAGCGAAGTCATCGGCGCCATGTGGGAGGCGTCCGGACCCCACGATGTACTGCTCTCCGCTGCGGGCAGCCATCCTGGCGACCTGCACAAGCTATGGCGCACGCGCACGCCTAACGGCTATCACATGGAGTACGGCTACTCCTGCATGAGCTACGAGATTCCCGCCGCCATGGGCGCGAAGATCGCCGATCCCAGCCGCGAAATCTATGTCTTCCTGGGCGATGGAACCTACCTGATGATGCCCACCGAGATTGTTACGTCGGTGCAGGAGGGCTTGAAGATGATCATCGTGCTGGTGGACAATCACGGCTTTGCCAGCATTGGTAGTCTGAGCCGCTCGTTGGGACTGGGCGGATTCGGGACCAGCTACCGCGTCCGCTCGGAAGCGTCGGGACAGTTGGACGGCGATCGCCTGAATGTGGATTTTGTGGCCAACGCGCGCAGCCTGGGCGCACACGCCTTGAAAGCCAACACAGTGGCCGAGTTGAGAAAGGCCCTCGAAGAAGCCAAATCGGCGGATCGCACCACGGTCATAGTAGTAGAGACGGACCCAACGGTAGGCGTACCCGGCTACGAATCATGGTGGGATGTAGCGGTTGCCGAAGTCTCTGAAATGGACAGCGTACGAAAAGCCCGTACAAACTATGAAGAGGCGCGCAAGCGCGAGCGCTATCACCTGTGAGGAGAATCCGAACATGACTGACCGGTTGCAGAATTTCATCGATGGCACATGGAGCCCCTCCACCGCCGAGCAGACGCTGAATGTCATCAATCCAGCGTCCACTCAGGTGCTGGCCCAGGTTCCTCTCTCCCCCGCAGCCGACGTGAACAAGGCCGCTGATTGCGCGGCGCGTGCATTTATTGGATGGCGGCGCACCCCGGTTGGGGACAGGATTCAGCCGCTCTTCAAACTCAAGAGTCTGCTGGAAGCAAACCGCGACGACTTGGCGCTGACCATCACCGATGAATGCGGCAAGACTCTTGCTGAGAGCAAGGGCGAGATGCAGCGTGCCATCGAAAACGTTGAGACCGCATGCGGCATGCCGATGATGATGCAGGGTACCAATTGCGAAGACATCGCTGCCGGCATCGACGAACACATGATCCGCCAGCCGCTGGGGGTAGTAGCTGCCATTACCCCGTTCAATTTTCCGGGCATGATTCCCTTTTGGTTTATGCCCTATGCGGTGGCGGCCGGAAATTGCTTTCTGCTGAAGCCTTCAGAGCGCGTACCGATCACTTCGCAGAAACTCTTTCACCTGATCGAGTCTGCAGGTTTCCCGCCGGGCGTGATTCAACTCGTGAACGGCGGCCGCGACACCGTGAACGCCATCTTGGATCATCCGATAATTCGCGCCGTGAGCTTTGTGGGATCCACGGCCACTGCGCGCTACATTTACAGCCGCGCAGCCGCCAACGGCAAGCGCGCCCAGTGCCAGGGCGGCGCCAAGAATCCCGTTGTCGTGATGCCGGATGCCGACATGGAAATGACGACACGGATTCTGGGCGATTCTGCATTTGGCTGCGCTGGACAGCGCTGCCTGGCTGCGTCGGTTGCAATCACCGTAGGTGACGCTCGTCCTACCTTCACCGAGCAGATTGTAGCCACGGCGACCAATCGCAAGGTGGGTTACGGCGCCGCTGCCGGCATCGAAATGGGCCCTGTGATCTCGGCCGAGAGCAAGGCTCGCATCGAAGGCCTCATCGCCAAGGGAGAGCAGGATGGAGCGCGCATTCTGGTGGATGGACGCAATCGCAAGATAGCCGGCTTCGAAGACGGATTTTTTGTCTCGCCGACTGTTCTTGATCAGGTTCCGCCTGACGCAGAGACTGCGCGCACTGAGATCTTCGGACCCGTGCTCAGCCTGATGCACGCCAAGACAATTGAAGAGGCGATCGCGCTTGTGAACGGCCGCAGCTACGGCAACATGGCGTGCATCTTTACCACCGACGGCGCCAACGCCCGCCGTTTCCGCTACGAAGTGAATGCCGGCAATGTGGGCATCAATGTTGGTGTTGCTGCACCCATGTCCTCCTTCCCCTTCAGCGGCTGGGGAGAGAGTTTCTTCGGCGACCTGCACGCCCAAGCCCATCATGCGGTGGAGTTCTACACACAAACGAAGGTGGTTGTCGAACGCTGGCCCAGGGACTGGAGCCGAAAGTTTTAAGGGGAGAAAGCATGAAAGAGCTGTTGGTTGGTAATGCTCCTTGTTCGTGGGGCACGCTGGAACACCAGGACACGAGCCAGCAAGTCCCGTTTAACCGCATGTTGGATGAACTCGTCGAGATGGGCTACACCGGAACTGAGCTGGGTGATTGGGGCTATATGCCCACCGACCCCGCCGCATTGGCCGAAGAAATTGCCAAGCGCAAGCTTGTGATGCTGGGTGCGTTTGTGCCGGTAGCGATGAAGTATTCTTCGGCTCATGCAGAGGGCGTGGCTGTTGCCGTGAAAACGGCGCGCCTGTTGGCCGCGGTCGCCTCAACGCCGTCACCATTCCTGGTGCTTGCAGACGACAATGGCACCGATCCTCTACGAACCAAAATAGCAGGGCGTGTGACGCCAAAGGACGGGCTCAGCCCGGCGGAGTGGAAGATATTTGCCGGTGGAGCCAACCAGATTGCACGCGCTGTGTTTGACGAAACGGGCCTGCGGACGGTCTTCCATCACCACTGCGCAGGTTATGTGGAGACGCCGGAAGAGATTTCAACCCTGCTTGAGTTAACCGACCCGCAGCGTCTTGGCCTCGTGTTTGACACCGGCCATTATTATCACGGCACCGGCGGAGAGGGTTGCGATCTGGTCGCGGCTCTCCATCGCTTCAGAGATCGTATCTGGTACATCCATTTGAAGGATATCGAGCCTGAGATTGCGCGGCGCTCCCGGACTGAGAAGTGGGACTACTTCACCGGCATGCGTCACGGCGTCTACTGCGAGTTAGGTAAAGGCTGCGTGGATTTTCCGGCACTACTGCGGTGGTTGAGCGCACGGGATTACAAGGGCTATTGCCTGGTTGAGCAGGACATCCTGCCTGGCATGGGCACACCCAAGGAGAGCGCGCGACGGAGCCGTGAGTATCTGCACTCCATCGAATCCAATTTCACTGAATCATTCGCGCGTGTTTCGTAAATATAATCTGGCCCGTTCCCTCTCGGTCTGATCGAGCGAGAGCGGGCCAGAAAATGTTCATGGAAGACGCTCTCAGAAATCTATTTTGTTTGACCCGTTTCCTGCGAGGGCACATTGAGCGAGAAGAAGCTTCATATCGGAATCATCGGCGCTGGCCGTATTGGTCGCGTGCATGCTGAAACACTTGCGTTCCGCCTGCCGGAAGCCCAGATCGTCGCGATCACTGACGTGAACCGCGAGGCCGCGCTGACGCTGGCAGCCCGCTGCGGAATTCCAAAGGTCGCTGATTCGAGCGCTGCGATACTCGCCGACCCCGGTATCGACGCGGTTCTGATCTGCTCCTCCACTGATACCCATGCCGACCTGATCGTCGAGGCCGCAAAAGCCGGCAAGCACATCTTCTGCGAGAAGCCGATTGCCCACAGCCTGGGCCAGATCGACCGCGCCCTCGTCGCGGTAAAAGCTGCAGGAGTCCAATTGCAGGTTGGCTTCAACCGGCGCTTCGATAACAACTTTGCCCGTGTCCGTCAGGCTGTTGTGAGCGGCGAAATCGGCAAGCCAAGCTTGATGCACATCATCAGTCGCGATCCCGGTCCTCCGCCGATCAGCTACATCCGAGTCTCCGGCGGCATGTTTATGGACATGACCATTCACGACTTTGACATGGCCCGCTTCCTCATCGGAGACGAAGTGGAAGAAATCTACACGGTAGGCGGTGTCATGGTTGATCCGGAGATCGGCAAGGCTGGCGATCTTGACACTGCGCTGATCGTCATGCGTTTTCGCAATGGAGTTATCGGCACAATCGACAACTGCCGCAAAGCGGTCTATGGTTACGACCAGCGTGTTGAGATCCTGGGCAGCGAAGGAAAGATCGAAACGGGCAATTGCTATCCGAACCAGGCAGTGGTCAGCGGCGAAAAGTCTGTGTACAAGGACCTGCCCCTGAACTTCTTCATGGAGCGTTACACGGAGAGTTTTGCCATGGAGCTGCAGTCCTTTACTCAAGCCGTGCTCGAAAATAGAACGACTGCAGTGACCGGAATTGACGGGCGCATTCCAGTAGTGATGGCGATGGCGGCACGAAAGTCCTATGACGAGCACCGTCCGGTTCGCCTGGAAGAGGTCGAAGCATGAAACGATCAACCCTCATCTGTATCCTCACCGACGCGCATCTTTGGGTGCCCGTCGGTGTGCTGATTCTCGGTACCACCCTCCTGATGACCCTGAGGTGAATGCGTGAGCGAAAATTCCAAGGGCGCCCCCGGGCGGTCCACCCTTTCCCTGCACAAGCTCGGCGTATTCTGCGGACTAGCCGCGGCAGTCTGGCTCGGCAGCGCCGAAGCGCCAACCAAACTGGTGAATGCGGGGTTCTCACCCTTCATCATCTCCATGGGTATGGTCATGGGCGCATTCGTTGCGCGCTGGACTGTTCCCACGCTGCTGAAGGGGACGGGATTTCTGTTCGATGACCTGCGCGACAAGCCGCACCTGATTGTATGGGCGGTGATTGCAGGAATGCTTTGGGCGGTTGGCAACACGCTCACCATCTTCGCAGTACGCAATGTGGGTCTCGCCATAGCCTTTCCGCTGTGGAACACAAACAGCCTGGTGGGCCTGTTCTGGGGCTGGCTGCTCTTCAAGGAACTTCGCGGTTCGGGTATTAAGGAATGGTCGAAGGTGTTGGGCGGGGCGTTCGCCATCGTGGGGGGCGCGTCGATTCTTGCTGTTGCCACCGCCAGCCACTCTGACGCGCCGGGCAAGGTTGCAGTTGGCATCATGGCCGCGCTTGGAGCCGGCGCCATGTTCGGCACCATGTACATTCCCTACCGTAAGGCCTACATCAGCGGTATGAATCCGCTCTCGTTCGTTACCATCTTCACATTCGGCGAATTAGGCACCGTTTTTCTTCTCACTGCGGTCAATCTTGGTGGCATCAGCAACGTCGCGGCTGAGTTGCACAGGGCACGGCCCATGCTCTTCTGGCCCTTCCTTGGCGGCTTCTGCTGGGTCATTGGCGACCTATTCCAGCAGTACGCGGCAAAGTATATCGGAATCGGTCGCGGCATCCCTCTGTCGAATACCAATCAGCTTTGGGGATTGGCGTGGGGTGCGCTGGTCTTCGGCGAATTGGTGGCGGTTAGCCCCTCTGGAAGGATGCTGATCTTCGTTGGATCGGGAATCATGATTTTGGGCGCAGTCGCGATCAGTATGGCGGATCCGGGCGAATCAGAGCTAGTGAATTGGAAGTCTGCAATGGACAGGGAGTGCGACCGCTACGGTCTTGACACCGAGCAGGTGGCCGCCGTCGTCGCTGGGGACGATCCGCATGCCGGCAAGCCACATCCGCGCCGATGGTGGGAAGTGCTTGTGATGTGCACCGCGGTAGGAGTGTTTGTATGGCTGGCCCTGGGCACGCGGGCCCAGCAGATCACCATCAGCCTGCCATGGGCACTCGTGCTGGCAGCAGGCACAATCGTGCCCTTGGGAGTATGCGGAACTCTGTTGTGGCGCCGGACTCGGTTCTCTTAGAACCGGGCCTCCTCGGTTGGACAGTCTGGACATTCTGCCCCCGTGACCGCAAGGGAGACGCCCGAACACCGTAGCGGTAACTTCGCTTCTCTCTGCATCAGCGGAGAGAAGTGACACACGATTCTGCTGCGGACGCGCCGCACCTGCAACAGGGCTACTGCTTGATGACGGTGCCGTCCCGAAGCCGAATCTCGCCCCAGCCACCATTCAGCGGGCTCGCCGTGAATGGGGCTTTCGCTGCTTCCTTCTCGTCAATCTCGATGCCCCATCCGGGTTTTTCGTTCACCCATAAATAGCCGTCCCTCATCTCCGGACAACCCTGAAATATCGCCTGCGTCCTTTCGTTGAACGGCGAATACTCCTGAATCCCAAAGTTATTGCTCACAAGATCCAGCGTCACGTTTGCCATGTGTCCAACTGGCGAAACATCGCCGGGACCATGCCACGCCGTCTTGACCCCAAACTGCTCTGCTAGAATCGCGATCTTCCGGGCCGGACTGAATCCTCCAGCCTCCGACACATGCACACGGATGTAGTCGATCAACTGTTCCGTAATCAGGGGCTGCCATTCGTGCGGACTATTGAACAGTTCTCCCATGGCGATTGGCGTCGCGCAATTCTGACGAATCTGCCTGAAGTATCCCAGATCTTCCGGTGATAGCGGATCTTCAAGGAAGAACATACGGAACTGTTCCGCCTCTTTACAGAATTGCACCGCTTCGTTTGGCGTCAGGCGCTCATGCATATCATGGAGCAATTCAATTTCATCGCCAAGTTCGCGACGGCAGATCTCAAGCAGCTTCAATGCGCGCCGCATCTGGGCCGCTGGGTCGAAAAGCGGCTTGTCGTGGAGAGCCTTCGGCCTGTTATTTTCCTTGTGTTGCGAGCCGTAGCCCGCCATTCCGGGAAGGCCAACCTGAACACGGACGTTGCGAAAGCCCTGCGCTATATATTGCTTTGCATTTGCGACGACGTCCTCGAATTCGTCACCGCTCGCGTGCCCGTAGCAATCCACTGCCTCGCGGCACTTGCCGCCGGCGAGCTGATAGATTGGCATTCCAGCCTGCCGCCCCTTGATATCCCAGAGCGCTTGATCGACGCCGCTGATCGCATTGTTCAGCACCGGTCCGTTCTTCCAATACGAACTGTCATAACAGGACTGCCAGATGTCCTCGATCCGGTCGGTCGTCTTGCCAAGCAGAAACGGCTTGAGATACTTCTCCACCGCGGGCTTCACCAGATCGGCTCGCTGGGTAAAGGTCGCGCAGCCGTAGCCATACAGGCCGTCCTGATCCGTCGTGATCTTGACAACGGTCAGGCGCGCACCCTCAGGCTGGCATTCGATGACGCCGACGTCCTTGATTCGAGGTGCAGGTGTGGCTCGAGTCGCACGCGCCACTTGTGCTTCCGCTTCAACAAAGCGCGGAGCCAGTGCGAGCGCACCCGCCCATGCAAAAGTCTTCAGGAAATCACGACGTTCAATTGGCATCTCTAACTCCTTTTTCATCGGCTGCGGATGAATCTCCGCTGATCACCGAAATGCCATTCTACGCTGCAGACTCGGCTAGGTGCATCCTGAAGAGAATTCGTGGGCTCTGGAAAATCTTACTCACCCAAGCGGCAACCTGGTACGAGAGATTTGCGGCAGATAAATCAGAAGCCGACATTTCCGCATAAGTGCAGTCGCGGAGCTTTCAGCGTCGATCAACGGAGAGAACTGAAGACCGCGTCTTCGGCGCGTTGGGGCGAGGCGTGGAATGGATGGATTTGCAGGAGGAATTCCGGGCATGTCGATGGATTGAAAATGAAACTGCGCCTCACCAACACGCAACTTGGTACAATTTACCCGTCAATCCAGCCGCCGCGAGGGATTGAGTCGCCTGCAGAATCCGGGTCAACCACATGATTCCCGCCGCTACCGAAACTTCGATGCTCAAGGAACATTTCGAAAACAGTCCAACACAAAAAGTGCGCTTGCTGGACTAGATTTCGCTCCGACGGCTGCCCACAACACAGATCGAGCATTTCTGATTGGATTGGAACAACTATGAATGACGACAGCAAGCAGTCTCGCCGCAGCGAAATCTGGTTCAACGACCCCAACGATCCGAGTGAGACCGCAGTCTATATAGAACGTTTCAGCAACTTCGGGACTACCCGCCAGGAGCTGCAGAGCTCGCGACCCATCATCGGCATTGCGCAAACCGGCAGCGACGTTGTGCCCTGCAACCGCATCCATCTCTCGCTTGTAAATCGCGTCAAAGACGGCATTCGCGATGCCGGAGGCGTGCCATTCGAGTTTCCGACACATCCCTTGCAGGAAACCTGCCGCCGCCCGACGGCCGCGCTCGATCGCAACCTCGCCTACCTCGGACTCGTCGAGATGCTTGCCGGTTATCCCTTCGACGGAGTTGTGCTCACCACCGGTTGCGACAAGACGACTCCGTCCTGCATCATGGCCGCGGCCACGGTAAACCTGCCCGCAATCGTACTCTCAGCCGGCCCCATGCTCGACAGCTACGTGAACGGCAAGCTCGCAGGCACGGGCATGGTGATTTGGGAGGCGCGTCGACAATTGGCCGCCGGTGAGATCACCGGAACGCAACTGATCGACAACGTGGTGGCAGGCATTCCCAGCGCGGGCTACTGCAACACCATGGGCACCGCCTCCTCGATGAACTCCCTGACTGAAGCGCTTGGCATGTCTCTGCCGGGCTGCGGAACCATCCCGGCACCGTACGCCGAACGAGCGAAAATGGCCTACTTCACCGGCGTCCGCATCGTCGAGATAGTCAAGGAAGATCTCACGCCATCCAAGATCCTCACGCGCGAAGCATTTGAGAATGCAATCGTGGTCAACTCGGCTATTGGCGGCTCTACCAACTGTCCCATTCACATCAATGCCATCGCCCGCCATATCGGAGTTCCGCTCGACATACGCGATTGGGAGACCGTCGGCCACCACATCCATCTACTCGCCAATGTGCAGCCCGCAGGGCAATATCTCGGTGAAGGGTTTCATCGCGCCGGCGGCATCTCCGCAATCGTCGGCGAACTGATGCAGGCCGGGAAAATTCAAACCGGCGCCATGACCGTCTCAGGTAAGACGATCGGAGAGAACTGCGCATCCAGCCGCAGCACCAACCATGATGTCATCCGCACTTATGCCGACCCACTCATCCGCGATGCCGGCCTGATCGTGGTCTCCGGAAATCTCTTTGACTCAGCCGTAATGAAGACTTCTGTCATAAGCCCTGAATTTCGAGAACGCTATCTTTCTGATCCGGCGGATCCGGAGAGCTTCACGTGCAATGCAGTCGTATTCGACGGGCCGGAGGACTACCGCGCGCGCATTGACGATCCAGCGCTCGAAGTCGATGCGCAATCCATTTTGATCATCCGCTACTGCGGACCTGTGGGATATCCGGGCTCCGCCGAAGTGGTGAATATGACGCCGCCGGGTGCCCTGGTCAAGCAGGGGATCCGCTTACTTCCCTGCATGGGAGATGGCCGCCAGAGTGGAACCTCCGATTGTCCTTCCATTTTGAATATTTCTCCAGAGGCAGCGATCGGGGGCAATCTTGCCATCCTCAAGACCGGTGACAGAATCAGGGTTAGCATCAGAGAGCGCAGCGTAAACCTCCTCGTTCCACAGGAGGAAATCGAGCGCCGCCGCAGTGAGATGAAGCCATTCGCTGTTGAGAACCACACTCCATGGGAGGAACTCTATCGCTCGTCCGTAGGCCAACTAGAGGCCGGCGCATGCCTGGAATTTGCCACCAAATATCGCGACGTGCGCAAGGTTATTCCGCGGCACTCTCATTAGCCCGGACAAAAGTCATCTCCGTACAAGTTTGGAGGATTGCATCCGACGAATCATCTACAGAACTTTGAGCAAAAGAACAAAGCAATCCGTGAACGCTATCTCGCGCGCAGAAAATCGCATCCTGATCCCCATATCTCTATTTCGGAGAAGCTTGGAAATTCGGCAGAAAGTGTTCCGAAAGTCCCGACTGTCTATCTAAACTGCGTATTTTCCAAAGATCCTTTGGCGGAGGGAGAGGGATTCGAACCCCCGGTACCCTTTCAGGCACAACGGTTTTCAAGACCGCCGGTATCAACCGCTCACCCATCCCTCCGCGGGAAGTGGAGCCATATCTAGATTGTACGGCCAAACCGGCCATTTCCGGGAGCATCGGTACCAAACGGGGCTGCCTCCGGAACCACCACGTAATTGCATCAGAGGCAACCTTCCAAGCTCTCCTCAATCCGAATCCTGAAGCATGCGCCCCCCGGGCTTCGCTCCAGGCGTTTCCGTCTCACTCCTGCGGCAGCACCAGCACTTCGACGCCACTTGCCGCGTCTTTCTGGTGAAATATCTGCTCTGTGGCTTTCTGGAATTGCTCGGTCTGAGCGTAGGGAATGTCGGTGAAAGTCTGCGGATTGCGGTCGGTCAGCGGGAACCAGGAACTCTGCACCTGAACCATGATGCGATGACCGCGGCGGAAGGTGTGGAAGAGATCGGGCATCGTAAAGTTGATTTCCGTCTCTCTGCCCGGAGTCAGCGGCTCTGGCTTTTCCCAGCTATTGCGGAATTTGGCTCGGAAAGGTTCGCCGCGCAGCAATTGCTGATAGCCACCCAGGTGGAGTGGCGGCGCATCAAGGATGCGCTTGTTCCCATCCAGCGAATTGTCCGGGTTGGGATAATCCTCGGGGTAGACGTCGATCAGCTTCACATCGAAATCGGAGTCACTACCGGAACTGGCCACTTTGAGGTGGGGCGAGACAGGACCGGCGATGGTCACATCCTCTTTCAGCGGCTCAGTTTTGTAAACGACCACATCGGGCCGGTAGCTCGCGAAGCGTTGGTCGTCCACCATGTAGCGCTGCGGCACGGTGTCGGTGGTGTAGCCCACAAACGGCACCGGGTGGTTGGGATCGCTCACGTACTCATCCTCGCTCTTGCTCTCAGCCGGCGGATCGAAACTGAGCTCCCCGCCCGCGTGGAAATAGAGTGTCTTCGACGTAGCAGCCTTGGGTGGCCAGGCGTCGAATCTGCGCCATACGTTGGTTCCGGTCTCGAAGACAACCGCCTTGGCTTGCGCCGCGCCCTTGCCCTTCAGATAATGCTCGAAGAATGGGAACTGGATGTTGGCTCGGAAATACGCAGCAGTATTGGAATTGAACTGCGCATCGCCCAGGTGGTTGCCGTCTCCTCGCGACCAGCCGCCATGCACCCAGGGGCCCTCGACGATTGTAGTCGGCGTCTCTGGATTGAATTTGTTGATGGCATTGAAGGTGCGGTAGGGTCCCGTCAGATCCTCCGCATCAAACCAGCCACCCACCACGAGCACCGCGCAGTGCACGTTCTTCATGTGCTGCGACAGGTCGCGCGCCTTCCAATAATCATCGTAGGTATCGTGCTTGAACTGGTCATTGAAGAGCCAGTTCGAACCCTTCAAGTAGAGCTTGTCGAGATTGGCTATGTTACCCGCATCGAGGTAAAACCGGTACCTGTCCGGAGTCCCGAAATCGAAGGGAACCGTGGGACTGGGGGGCATCGGGTTCTTCTGCGGACGGAAGGAAGCATAAAAGCCGAAATTGGCCGCGAGCATGAATGCCCCGCCATGGTAAGCGTCGTCGCCAAGGAAAAGGTCAGTCATGGGCGCTTGCGGGCTGGCTGCCACCAGTGCCGGATGCGAATCGATAATTGACGCCGACGTATAAAACCCCGGATACGAGATGCCCCAGATACCCACTTTGCCATTGTTGTTGGCGACATGTTTGAGCAGGAAGTCGATTGTGTCGGAAGTGTCGGAAGCGTCGTCTACATCCTGCGGCGATTTCTTTTGGTCGATGTGCGGCCGCATCTCAAGGAAGTCACCCTCGCTCATCCAGCGCCCGCGCACGTCCTGGTAGACGAAGATATAGCCGCTCTTTTCGAACTCGTCCGAGGGGCCAAGGCGCACGGGATACTTGTCCTCGCCGTAGGGACCAACACTATAAGGAGTGCGATCCATGAGAAACGGAAACGGGCCGCCGGCCTCGTCCTTGGGAACGTAGACCGCCGTAAACAGCTTCTTACCGTCGCGCATCGGGATGCGGTACTCGTACTTTGTGTAGTGGGCGCGAACGTAGTCATCAGTGGGGGCCGGGGGCGCGGGCTGCTGAGCACGGGCAACGGTAAAGGCAATGGCAAAGACAGTTAGAATAGCTGGCACTGAGCGGCGCAACTTGGACATTGTGGGCAACATTCTCCTGAGAAACCAGATTACTCCAGCAATGTGGGCAATTCGCAGTGCTTTGATCCCCGGAAGCCTGTGTTTTGTTGTAATTGGCAGTCGAAACAGCATGCCGAATCCGCCGACTTCCACCGGAAAATGACGATAAACTTGCGCGCGCCCCGCCGGGCAGGTTTACCCTATCTTCAAGAGTCCTTACGCAGCCGCCAGCGCCTTCGAACGCCGGGACTGTACCCTTTCCGCCACGAATCATGAAGAAGGAGATCCATGTCTACTGAGTATCGCAATTTCCTCGCTCTCTCCTATGAAGAGCTGGAAGAGCTCAACCTGGCAGCTAAGGCTGATCGCACCAGCCGCGTCGCGGCCGATCAAATTCGCGAGAAGCGCCTGAAATATCTGAAGGACGAGAAGCGGATCAAGGCTGTCACCGTGCTGTTCACTGACCTCGAGGGACGGCTTCACCTGCTCGACTACGACAAGAAATTCCTGCTCGGCTCCTATGAAAATCTCACCTTCGATGGATCGTCGATTCGCGGCTTCACTGCCCAGAAGGAGAGCGACCTCCGCCTCGGCATCGACTGGAGCGCCTTCTATTGGGTCCCAGCCGACGTCTTCGGCAACGGCAAGGTGCTCGTCTTCGGCAACGTCATCGACAAGGACGGAACTGCCTACTCCGGCGATCTGCGCGGCGTGCTCAAAGGCTATTCCAACAAGCTGTTCAAGGAAAAGCAGTACACCCTGAACGCGGCCACCGAAATCGAGGGCTTCCTGTTCGCCGGCACTGACGCTGAACAGAAATACCACCAGACCAAAAAGTTCGAGTTCATCAACACTGGCGGCTACTACCACGTGCTGCCGCTCGATCCGCTGCGCAAGTTCATTGACACAGCGGCTGAAGTGCAGCGCGCCATGGGCTTCCAGAACGAGAAGGATCACCCTGAAGTAGCGCCCAGCCAGTTCGAGATCAACTACGGCTACTCTGAAGTAGTCGCTGCGGCCGACCAGATCCAGCTCTACAAGCTGCTTTGCCGCCAGATTGCCGCCAATATGGGCTACACTGCCTGCTTCCTGCCCAAGCCGGTGGTTGGAGTCAACGGCAGCGGTATGCACACCAACGTCTCCGTCTCCAAAGGCAAGACCAACCTGTTCTGGGACGAAAAGGGCGAAGAACAGCTCTCGAAGTTCGGCTGGGAATTCCTTGACCGCATCTTGAGCCACGCGCTCGACCTTTGCCTCATCTTCAACTCCAGCGTCAACGCCTACCGGCGGCTCGACCCGCACTTCGAGGCGCCCAACCAGATCCGCGCCTCGGCCACCGACCGTGGCGCAATGGTCCGCGTGCCAATCGGCAACCATCGCTCCATGCGCACTGAAGTTCGTGCCGTGGCTCCGGACGCCAACCCCTATCTCGCGCTGTACAGCATCTTCAAGACCGGCATCGACGGGAAAATCTCCAAGGCCAGCAATCTGCGCGCCGGCGGACGTTTCCTGCCCGACAACATCCAGCAGGCCATCGACGACTTCAAGGAATCCAAGTGGATTGGCGAGATTCTTGGCAACGACGTGCAGGGCCGTTACGCCGACCTGAAGCAGGCCGCCGCCAACCGCTCCCCTCGCGAACTAGGCTCCATCGTCAAAGGCTCTGAAGTCCAGTTCCACCACTCGGTCTACAACCAGTCGCTCTGGAACTTGTTCTAGAGCGATGCCCAGCATAGCCGGCTCGAAGTACTTAGGCCTGGCTAGACAAAACCAAGCGGCGTGGCCTTGAGTGGCCACGCCGCTTTTGGTGTTACCCCGTTTCCTCATGGCTCCCTTAGGCCCAGTATGTTAAAAGCTAAAGAACGGGGTACAGGCAAGTTGGGCAGAAAAGCCGGAGCGGGATGGCCGAATGTGACCTCCCTTCAGGGCAGCCTTCCCTTCCCCAGCACCATCCCTGAATTCGTGGTAAGGAAAGCCATCGGAAACTCATGAGCGCAGGCCATCCAATGGAATTGGAGACCCTCTTCGGAGACTATCCGCTCGACCACGCCTACGATGAGATGCGCGAGGCCAACGGCAATCTGCGCCCGCACTACCGAGCGCTCGCAGAAACTCTCGCCAGCCTGCCCGCCGATGAACTCCAGCGCCGCAAGCAATCCGCAGACCTCTCGTTCCTCACCCAGGGCATCACTTTCACCGTCTACGGTCGCGACGAAGGTACAGAGCGCATCTTCCCTTACGACCTGCTGCCGCGACTCATCACTGCACAGGAGTGGGATCGAGTCGAGCGCGGACTGACCCAGCGCATCACCGCGTTGAATCTCTTTCTGCGCGATGTCTACTCCGACGCTAAAATCCTCGCCGACCGCATCATCCCACGCGATCTCGTCTACAGTTGCAAGCACTACCGGCGTCAGATGCGCGGCCTCCAGGTCCCGCGCAATGTCTACATCGCTGTCGTGGGCTCCGACCTGCTCCGCCTCAACACCGGCGAGTTTGTCGTCCTCGAAGACAACCTGCGCGTTCCCTCCGGCGTCAGCTACATGCTCACCAACCGCCGCGTGATGAAGCGGACCTTCCCACAGCTCTTTCAGAGCTACGGCGTGCGGCCCATCGAGCACTACGCGCAACTGCTGCTGGCAACGCTGCGCTCGCTTGCTCCCGAAGGCCGCCCCGAGCCCAACATTGTGCTGCTCACTCCAGGGGTCTTCAACTCAGCATACTTCGAGCACACCTATCTTGCCCGCCAGATGGGCATCGATCTCGTCGAGGGTCGCGACCTCGTCACCCACGACAACGTTGTCTACATGCGCACTACAGACGGCCTCAAGCGCGTGGACGTCATCTATCGCCGCGTCGACGACGACTTCAGCGATCCGCTAGTCTTCCGCGGCGATTCTTCTCTGGGATGCTCAGGCCTGTTCAACGCCTATCGCGCTGGAAACGTCACAGTCACAAACGCCTTCGGTACCGGCCTTGCAGACGACAAGGCGGTCTACGCCTACGTGCCGCGCATGATCCGCTACTACCTCGACGAAGATCCCATCCTGCCCAACGTAGAGACCTATCTCCTCTCTGAAGACAACCAGCGCCAGCACGTCCTCGCCAATCTCGACAAACTCGTCGTCAAAGCCGTCGGCGAAAGCGGTGGTTACGGTATGTTGATCGGCCCCCACTCGACGGCCCGGCAGCGCGAGGAGTTCGCCCGCCAGATCGAGGCCAATCCACGCAACTATATCGCCCAGCCCACGTTGGATTTCTCCCGCGCTCCCTGCCTCATTGGCAATCGCCTTGAGCCGCGCCACGTGGACCTGCGGCCTTACGTTTTGTTTGGTGACAAAGTCAACATCGTGCCCGGAGGCCTCACCCGCGTAGCGCTGGAAAAAGGCTCGCTCGTGGTCAACTCCTCCCAGGGCGGCGGAAGCAAGGACACATGGGTTCTGGAATAGCAATCAGATCACGGGTTCGGGAGAGTGCGACCATGCTTTCACGCGTAGCCGACAGTCTCTACTGGATGAGCCGCTACCTCGAGCGGGCTGAGAATACTGTGCGCCAGCTCGACGTAACCATGAGCCTGATGCTCGACACCGGCGGCACCAACGTGGAGACGCGTTGGCAGCGGCTGTTGGCTTCTCTCGGTAAGCCCGCCGGCATGGAGTGGAAAGGCGGCCTCGAGACAATGGCCCGCGCCCTGGTCTTCGACAGCCTCAGCCCCGCATCGGTCACATTTTGCATCAATGGCGCCCGCGAGAATGCCCGCCAGGTGCGCGAAGAAATCTCCAGCGAACAGTGGCAGCGCCTCAATCGCCTCTTTCACCAGATGCACTCGCCGCATGCGCAAACCCAGTTCAGTTCTAGCATCAACGACACGCTGGCCTCGGTGGTGGATGGCATTCACCTCTTCCAGGGCGTGGGCGACTCAACCATGATTCACGGTCAGGGCTGGCAGTTCATTCGCCTCGGCCGCTACCTGGAGCGCGCCTATGCCACCGCTACCATGCTTGAGGTTTACCAGGCTGAATTGTTCCACCCGCAGGAGCGGGAGCACTCCGGCTACCATTACCTCGAGTTGGTGGGTTTGCTCCGTTGTTGCACGGCATTCGAGGCCTACTGCCAGGTCTACACCGCAGACGTCGTTCCCGATCGCATTCTCGAGTTCCTGCTCCTCAACCGCGACTTTCCTCACGCCATCCGCTACTGCGTGGATTGCATCCGTTCCGCAATCGATTCCATCCAGCACACCGGCGGCCGCCGTTCTCCCGATGAGCTTACCGCGGGCATCGGCCGGCTCCATGCCATGCTGGGGTTCACCACCATAGGGGAAATTCTGGCCGGCGACACGGCGGCTTTCCTGCACAACATCCGCGAGCAGTGCCTGCGCATTCACGAGCTCATCTACCGCTACTATGTCCACTACTCCATTCAATCCGCATTGGCCGTCTAGGCGCACACCAAGGTTTTGATGTTGAAGGGTACGGGCTTTAGCCCGTACATATGAGAAACCAAAATCATGGGGGCTTTAGCCCCTGAGGGACCAACAACTTTGAATCGGAACCAAGTCGGAGCCCCGAACTGAGAGAGCGAGCATGAACTTTTATTCCATCCGGCACCTTACGCGCTTCCGCTACTCGCATCCCATCAGCGAGAGCATTATGGAGACGCGAATGAACCCGCGCTCCGACTCCAGCCAGCACTGCCTCAATTTTTCTCTTTCGGTAAGCCCGCGTTGCCGCGTCTTCACTTATCGCGACCACCTGGGCAACAATGTGCAGCACTTCGACATTCCCGGCGAGCACAACCAGCTTGTCATTGTGGCTGAGTCGATTGTCGAACAGCAGCCGCTGCCCGACGTGCCCCGCTTTCTCGCGCCCGATGCCTGGGGCGCTCTCGATGATCTGGTCGACTCCGGCGATTACTGGGAGATGCTGCTGCCCTCGACCTTTGCCGTTGAAACTCCAGCGGTCGCATTGCTTGCCACCCAGATGGGCGTAACCCGCCGTGACGATCCGCTCATGGTAGTGCAGGAGCTGAACCAGCGACTCTTTGATTACTTCGAGTACGTGCCCAGACACACCCGCGTGGACTCGCCCATCGAAGAAGCCATTGTCAGCGGCAAGGGTGTCTGCCAGGATTTCGCGCACACCATGATCGCTCTGCTCCGCCACGTGAAGATTCCGGCCCGCTATGTCTCCGGCTACCTCTATCGCAGCCGCGAAGACCACGACCGCTCCACACCGGACGCCACCCACGCCTGGGTTGAAGCGCTCATGCCGCATCTCGGCTGGGTAGGGTTTGACCCCACAAACAACCTCGTCGCTCACCACCGGCATATCCGTACAGCCGTGGGTCGCGATTACGCCGACGTACCTCCGACTCATGGCGTCTTCCGCGGCAAAACTGACAGCGAGCTCTATGTGGCCGTGCAGGTGGAGGCCAGCGAAAATGCGCCCGCGCTCGACCGCAAGATGCCCATCCCCGAAGACTGGAGCGTCCTCGTCGAGCGTGCACAGCAGCCTCCAGAGCCGAGCATCCCCTTCATCGACCTGCAACAGATGCAGCAACAACAACAGCAGTAGCAGAAAGCGCGCATCGTTCTGCAAAGAAGCTCCGTGCCCCATCCATTCGCCTCTTTCCTGGCGAATGGGTGGGAGAGCAGAACACTTCCATTTGAAATTGTCATCCTGAGCGAGCAACGCGAGTCGAAGGACCTGCGGTTGCCTTTCGTTTCTGAGCGAACTTCGATTGGGTGCCCCATCCTCGTGACGTTTTTGTTTTTGTCGCTAGGGTGGGGTAGCATGCACCAAGTTCTCAAAAGACAATACGGGTGCCCCAGGTCTCGCTTCTGAGACCTGGGATTCCAAGCAACACCTACCCCAACTCCACCACAATCTTCACCACCGAAGCCGCCGGGAACGTAAAGCTCAACGACCCACCCCGCACAGCAACCTCCGCCGTCCGCGTCTTTACTTGGTCCGGCAGCTCCAGCGTATTGTGCGCGTGGATATCACTCTCGCCCACAACCCACGCCTTCGCGCTCAATGGCTTCGCCCCGCGCACAACAATCTCCGCCTCGCGCCCCTGGCTTACATCCGTGTTCGCCGCGGTCAGCGTCAGCGTCTTGCCCTTAAGCGAGGCCGATCCCTTCAATCCTGCGAAAGTTGCCGGCTTGCCATCGCGGTCATAGCGCGCCTCAGGTGCAGAGAACTCCGTACGCAGCGATGTTCCACCCTGGTGCGCAGCATACATCTCGAACACGTTGAACACTGGCGTAGTGGCAAACTTGTCGCCATGGCTCAAGAAGAGCGAGTTGAGGCAGTTCACCAGTTGCGCGCAGGCCGCCATGCCCACTTTGTCCGCATGCCGATTGAATATATCAAGCGACAGAGCGGTCATTACAGCATCGCGGACTGTGATCTGCTGACCCAGCAACTGTTCCGGTGAATTCTCGGTGCCGGGCTTGTACCATGGTCCATACTCGTCCACCACAAGCTTCACTTTGTGGGCCAGATCGAATTCGCCGAGCGCGGTCCAATGGTCCAGGATGACGTTCTCAATGCGAGCGGTCTCCCTGCACAACTCGTACCAGTCAATCGGATCGAACTTCAGCGCGTCGCCCATGCCCACGCCCCACTGCTCCGTCTTGCCACGCGAAAGATTCCACGCATAGTGGTGCACGCTCAATCCCCACACACCATGCATATCGTGGCTCGGCTGGCCGTGCAGCAGCTTATTGAAGAAGCCGCGCGTCCAGGCCTGTTCGTCGCTGTTCGGCCCCGACGCCACAAACCTGAGCGGCACCCCATAGCTCGGAACCCACGTCGTGTACCGCTTGTACTCGATCGCGTAGTCTTCGGGATCAAAGTTGCCGCCGCAACCCCAGCTCTCATTGCCCACGCCCCAATAACGCACGTTGTAGGGATCCGGCGTGCCGTCGGCCTCCCGCGCCTCAGCCAGCGTCGTCGTACCGCGCGGCGAGTTGCAATACTCCACCCAACGGTCGAAGTCCATCGGTGTCAGGCTGCGCACATTGGCGGCGATATAGGGCTCCGCACCGCTCAGCTTGCAAAAGCGCACAAAGTCGTCGGTGCCAAACGTGTTCGGATCGAAGACCTGCGGAATGTTTTGCTTCTGAAGCGCCGCCGGAAATTGGTCCGTCCAGAAATTGGTCCGCCGCGGACGCTTCTCTTTTGGCCCGATGCCATCGCGCCAGTCGTAGCTGTCGGCAAAGCAGCCACCGGGCCAGCGCACCATGGGTGCCTTTATTGCTCGCATCCTGTCAATCAGCGCCGAACGCAGCCCGTGCTGGTTGGCAATCTTCGACCCCTCGCCCACATAAATACCGTCGTAGATCACCGATCCCAGATGTTCGGTAAAGTGTCCATAGATATCGGGCGCAATGGTGCCGATCGGCTCGTCTACTAAAATCTCAACGTGGCTGTCTGCCTGCTGCGCCAACGCTCCGCGCCGTCCAAAAACAAGCGCCGTCGCTGTCGACGCCCCTGCCGCCTTCAAAAAGCTTCGCCGTTCCATAGCTTGCTCCTTGCACATTTGTTCCGCTATTGCTTCGGCAAATAAATACCAACAACCTTTGGGTGCCCCATCCTCGCCACG
>OBLW0100000079.1_pt1 | contig 70177 bp, 56 predicted proteins | sample 1520161 | NCBI WGS metagenome assembly OBLW01 (sample SAMEA3539309, study PRJEB22396) | soil metagenome | biome: tundra; feature: field; material: soil | place: USA | collected 2010-05 | depth 0.15 m
ATGGCTTGTGCCACCGAGTCTACACTGGAGTCGAGCTCTGCCCATTCCATGTTGAACACAGATCTAGCCCTCGTCTCGCTCGATACCATTCGCGAAGCCGCAACGCGCATCTCCGGCATTGCCATCAAGACGCCATTAGTACGCGCGCCGTTTCCCGGTGTTGCGGGCGAAGTCTGGCTCAAAGCCGAAAGCCTCCAACCCATCGGCGCGTTTAAAATTCGCGGCGCAGCCAACAAGATTCTGCAACTCACTCCTGAAGAGATCGCGCGAGGAGTTATCACCTATTCCAGTGGCAACCACGCACAAGGCGTAGCCTATGCGGCGCGGGCCGTGGGAGCCAAGGCCGTTATCGTCATGCCGTCAAATGCACCGGCAATCAAGCGCGCAGCCACTCTGGCCCTCGGTGCGGAGGTCGTCGATGTCGGCCCGGCCTCAAGCGAGCGTCTGGCTGTTGCCGAACAACTCGTCCGCGAACACAGCTACGTCGTCGTCCCGCCCTACGATGACGAAAAAATCATCGCCGGGCAAGCGACCTGCGGATTGGAAATTGTCGAGCAGTTACCTGATGTAGACCTCGTCCTGTCGCCTGTCTCGGGCGGCGGACTCCTCAGCGGAGTAGCCGCAGCCGTGAAGCAGTTTCGTCCCAACGCAAAAGTGTTTGGTGTCGAGCCCGAACTGGCCGGCGATACGGCCGAGAGCTTTCGCTCCGGCAACATCGTCGAATGGCCTGCAGAACTGACCAGCCGCACCATCGCTGACGGCCTGCGCACGCAGAGCGTCGGCGTGCGTAACTTCGCCCACATCCAGGCATTCGTCGACGGGATCATCACCGTCTCGGAAGCCGAGATTCGCGCTGCCATGCGAGCAATCGTTGCCACAACGCGGCTCGTTCCCGAGCCCAGCGGCGCCGTCGCTACGGCGGCCCTGCTTTTTCACGGCGGCCAGCTGCCCCCGTATCGCAAAGCAGTGTCGATCATCAGTGGCGGCAATGTCGCCCCCGATCAACTGGCCCAGGTGCTTACAGAAACTGCCCCGTAACGTCGTTGCACTATGATCTTTTCAGCGATGAAGTTTCGGAACCTCACCTTCAAAACAGTTGTGACCGCCGCTGTCGTGTTCTGCACGGCCCTCGGCGCCGACGCCGATAAAAAGAAAGACCAGCTGGTAAAGCCGATGGCGGGACCTCGCGCCACGGCTCTACGCGTTACCTGGCTCTACATCTCGCCCGACAAAACCGCCCAAAAAGTGGGTCGCGTGCAAGTAGGCCGCGAGATGGTTGTCGCCGAGAAGAGCGGCCCGTGGATCCGCGCCTACGCAAATACCGACATCGAGGAAGAGCACACCAGCGATCAGCCAATCTTTGGTGCCAGCGAGACGCCTCCACCCATCTCCGGCTGGATGGAAGCCAAAGGAGTCGTTGTCGAGGACACGCCCAACGGCGACTCGGTGCTGATGGGCGCAGCGGCCAACCAGGAAGCCGAGGCCAGCGACCCGAAAGGTCCCGCAAACGCGGCCAGGAGCGCGCACTTGCTCTACCGGCGGCTGGCGGAGATGTTCCCCAATTCGCCTCTGGCACCCGAAGCCGCCTGGCGCGCGGCGGATATTCTGTGGCAGATTCAGAAAAGTGACTTCAGTGCGCTGCCATCTGCCAAGGAGCGCGATCCGTACATGCGCAACCAGATGGACGAAGATAATCTAAAGAAGGTCGCAAAACTGTACCCCCATACGCGGCAGGCTGACCTGGCAGAGTATGACTTGATCGACAACAAACTCTGCGGAGACTGGCAGGGTTCGACAAAGTGCCCTGAAAAGGAATCCGAGACCTTCGAGAAGTACGCAGCAGAACATCCTGACAGCCCGCGTGCAGCAAAGGCACTCTACGAAGCAACGTATCGCCAGGCGGTGCTCTCAGACATGTATGGTGCGGATGGCAACGACAAGAAGCAGGACGAAGCGCATACTCATGCGCGCGATCTGACGGCAAAATTGAAGGACAAGTTCCCGCAATCGGATTACACGTGGCGTGCGGCGGCTCTTGTGTACAAACTGGATCAAGGCGTACCCGTTTACGGCATCGACCGCGACTAAACGTAGCTGAAGTTTATGCCGCAGCCAAGGCAATCGAGAGCTGCACTCCGGAGGCTTTTTGAACGTATACATTCAGTCTGTCTTGCTGGGCATCGTTGAAGGTTTGACCGAGTTTTTGCCGGTCAGCTCCACGGCGCACCTCCGCATAACCGAGGCGCTCATGCACATCCCCCTGGACGATGCGTATTGGAAGATGTACACCATCGTGATTCAGGCGGGCGCCATTTTTGCCTTGCTGCTGCTTTATCTCGAACGCATCGTCGAATTCCTTCACTCATTTCCGAAGGGCGAGAGCGGCGATAAGAACTGGATGACGCATCCCATTTCGCTGACATTTTTCGCTTTCGTTTGTACTTCAATCCCGGCCCTGCTGTTCAAAAAGTGGAGCGATAAAAACCTCGGCAGTCTCACCGTGATCGCCATAGCGATGCTCGCCGGAGGCATCGTGATGTGGGTGATCGACGCGTGGGCAAGCCGCTACGAGCCAACCACAAACCATGTAGAAGAGATGGGTCCTGGGCAAGCGATTTGGATCGGACTCTGCCAGTCGCTCTCCGCAATTTTTCCCGGCGTTTCCCGCTCCATGTCGACGATTGCTTCGGGCCAGATGGCAGGGCTAAGTCGCCCGACCGCGCTCGAATTCAGCTTCCTGCTTTCGATCCCGACCATGCTTGCCGCCACTGGATACGACCTGATCAAGGAGCTGCACGCGAGCAAAGCGGCGGGGGCTGCCGGGGACGCGACTGCGCATGTGACCATGACCGGCGAACACTGGATTGTGCTGGCAATTGGCTTTGTCATTTCGTTCATCGTCGCCCTGGGCGTAGTCGAGTGGTTCCTGGCCTGGGTGCGCAAGCATGGGTTTGCCGTTTTCGCCATTTATCGCATTATTGTGGGTACCTTCTTGCTGATCTGGGGCCGCAAGTTCATCGGAGTTTAGCAACCGGCAGATCGCGTGAAGAAGGGCGGGGGTGGGCTTCATGGTTCCCCCCCGCTTTGTTTTGCCGTGAATCGGCCTTCCCGCCACGGATAATAAGAGCTGCTCTGGGATTCATCCATCCGGATTGCCGGCGCGCGATGCAAGCAGCGTCCGGCGGACTGGCGACATCCCTTCATGAAGGCCATACCGATATCTCTTTCGCCGACGCGTAGCCGCGCCCTCAATATGTTTCTGGGGCTCGTGCTGGCACTGGCGTCGATCCTCCTTTTCCTCTCCCTGGTTACCTACCATCCTGCGGATCCATCCATCGATACGGCTGCTGATGCGGGGCTTTCCCCTGGTGTGCAGAACTGGATTGGGCTCTTTGGCGCGGGATTCAGCGATCTCGCGCTCCAATTCCTTGGCCTCACTGCCTTCCTCGTGCCTTTGTGGATGGGGAGCCTTGGGTGGGGCTGGATGCGGTCACGCTCCCGTGGCACGGTTGGGCTGCGATGCCTGGGAAGCATTCTGGCGGTATTATTTACCCCGGCCGTTTTTGGCCTGTTGCCCTGGCACTGGCGCTGGTTGCACGCGTTGCCGGTTGAAGGCGTGATTGGTCGCCTCATCGCCAGTTCCCTGGTGGTCTACCTCAATATTCAAGGCGCATGGCTGGTGGCTGCCGCACTCGCGGGCGCCGGCATCTACTTCGCTTTTGCGGTCAGCTTCTGGGCCATCAAGCAGATGGCGGATGATCGCTGGGCCCAGTTGATGGCTTGGAACGACCGATGGAGGAACTGGCGCGAGGCGCGTGCCGACGAGAAGGCCGAACGTGAAGCTGCGCGTGCGGAACAACAGTCCCCGGGGCCAGACCAGAGGCTTTTCTCTGGCTCGATTCCGGTACTTGAGGATGAATCTCAGGAACGGCCTGCAAAACGACTCTTCCGACTGGCAAATCTCTTCAGCCGGAAAGACAAAACTGAAGCTCCAGACCCAATCGACGAAATTCCTACTTTCCAAAGAACAGCAGCACGGCCCATCGATGCGCCCGCTTCCGAGAAACCTGTGCGCCGGGCAAGCATTTGGGAGCGATCTGCGACGCAAGCGGCGCCTGCAGCGGTGGGCCCCGTCCCGGTTCCAGCTCCAACACCGGCTTCTGCTGGTGTACAAGAGCCCGTCGCCATAAAACCTGCTCGACCTGTTGCGGAACCTCAACCGCTCTCCTCTGCGCCAGAGCCGGCGGGGGTCATTGCGATCCATGAGCGCGCGGATGCGGATGTCCGCACCGTAACCGTAGCGCCGAAAAACGTGAGTGGATTTAAACTGCCTGCAAGTACGCTCCTCAATGCCGGCATGGGACCGCAAGCGGTGCGCGAAGATGAACTGCGCGAAGAAGCGCGTGTCCTCGTAGAGAAGTGCGGTGAGTTCGATGTGCGTGGCCAGGTGGTGCAAATCAATCCCGGCCCCATGGTCACGACCTATGAGTTCAAGCCCGAGGCGGGTGTGAAATACAGCCGCGTCACTGGCCTGGCTGAGGATCTCTGCCTGGCGATGCGCGCCGAGAGCATCCTGATCGAGCGCATGGCGGGCAAGAGCACGGTCGGCATCCAGGTGCCGAACCACGAACGCGAGACCATCCATCTGCGCGACGTACTGGAGTCGGAGACATTTTCGAAAGCCCGGTCGCGGCTGACGCTAGCCATGGGCAAGGACATCAACGGCCGCATCGTGACCGCAGATCTGGCCTCGATGCCGCATGTCCTCATCGCGGGTTCCACGGGATCAGGCAAATCGGTGGCCATCAATGCCATGATCATGAGCCTGCTCTTCCGCACCACGCCGAGTCACGTACGGCTCATCCTGGTTGACCCCAAGCGCGTTGAACTCGGAATGTACGAAGGCATTCCGCATCTGTTCACGCCGATCATCACCGAACCGAAGCTAGCGGCAAACGCGTTGCGCAACGCGGTGCGCGAGATGGAGCGGCGCTTGAAGTTGCTGGCCAGCCGCAGCGTGCGCAACATCGATCAATACAACAAGCTCTTTGAAGGAACCATGCCTTCGCTCTTCGACGAAGGCGAGGCTGAAGAGCCGCTGCCCTACATCGTCATCATCATCGACGAATTAGCTGACCTGATGATGCTCGACCGCGCCAATGTTGAGGAATCAATCACGCGGTTGGCTCAGATGGCGCGCGCCGTAGGCATCCACCTCATCCTCGCGACTCAGCGACCCAGCGTTGACGTGATTACCGGCCTCATCAAGGCCAACGTTCCCACACGCATCAGCTTCCGGCTGGCCACTAAGGTTGACTCGCGCACGATCCTCGATACGAACGGCGCCGAGGCTCTGCTTGGACGCGGCGACATGCTCTTTCTGCCGCCCGGCACCAGCCGGTTGATGCGGCTGCATGCTCCTTATGTAAGCGAAAAGGAGACCGCGGCAGTCGTGGCTTTCTGGAAGGAACAGGGTGCTGCGCAGTACGCTGAAGGGTTCCTTGAGTCTCCAAAAGATGACCGCCCGAACGTGGAGGGATCGAACAGTGATCCCGACGAAAACGACCCCATGTTTGACGATGCAGTGCGATTGGTTTTCGAATTCGGCAAGGCATCCACGTCGCTGCTGCAACGCCGTCTGCGGATCGGCTACGGGCGCGCGGCACATTTAATCGATCTGATGGAGCGCGATGGACTCGTTGGTCCCGCCGATGGTTCGCGGCCGCGGGAATTGCTGAAGGCGCCAGGTTGGCTGCACGAGGTTTCGATGTCGGATGAATAAGCGGAGATGAGCCTCGACGCGGAAAGACGGATCCGATGCTGGGTATAGGTGGAGATCGCAGTTATCCAACGGTGTTGCTGATCGACGACGATATGATCAGCCGCGAGGTGATCGCGACGATTCTCACCATGAATGGATACACGCTCCACACAGCAGAAGATGGCGCCGATTCGGTGAGAATACTGGACGACGGGAAATGCCTCCCGCAGGTGATTCTCGTTGATGTACAGATGCCAGGACTGAACGGGATTCGATTAATCAAGGAATTGCGGTCCCGTAGCGAAGCCGCCATTTATGCCATCAGCGGAAGCCGCCTCCCCGAAGAACTGGGAACTGTAGTCGACGGCTTTCTGCAGAAGCCGTTCACCCCCGACTCGCTGCAGAGACTCCTGGATGAGCACAATCTCAAATCGCCGGCGCCACCGGAATTGAACTCTGACGAGCCCATTGTCAGCGCAAAGATTCTGAGCCAATTCCGGCAGATGATGCCGGAGGAGACAGTTCGCGAAGTGTATGTCGCTGTTGTATCGGACCTGAAAAAGCGAATGACCGCATTGGACCTAGCTATTGCCAAGAAAGATGTTACCGAAGTTCGTCGCATCGGACACACGATCAAGGGCGGTTGCGGAATGGCCGGGGCCCGCCAGGCGGCACGTTTAGGCGCCTTGCTTGAGGCGGAGAGTGACGAATTGAATAACTCCGCAGCGATCCGGCTTGAATTGAAGCTAGCCCAGGAAAATCTGGAGCGTATGCTTGAGGTAGAATTTCCGGCGTAGGTAACTGGGCTGTTTCACGGCTCCTGAAACGATAGGGGCTCGGTCGTGTAGATTGGATTTTGCACGATTTTGCCGCCAATAAGGTCCCTGGGAGGGTCCCGCTAGAGTGGAAGCGCTAACACGAATCATATTGGCGGATGACCATCCTGTTGTCAGGATTGGTGTGCGCAATATGCTCACCGCGGAAGAAGGTTTCGATGTCATCGGCGAGGCCGATGACGGCGATGAAGCGATTACGCAGACCCTTGAACTTCAGCCGGATATTCTGCTGCTCGACGTGGCCATGCCTCGGCTGCCTGGTCTCGAAGCCATGCGCGCCATCATGAAGGGCTCGCCTTCAGTAAAGATCCTGCTCCTGACGTCCACGATCACTACCCAACAGATCATCGAAGCGCTCCACATCGGCGCCCGCGGCATCGTGTTGAAGGATGCGCTGGCTGGTCACCTGAAGACCGCCATCCGCACCGTCTGCTCGGGCGACTACTGGATCGGCGGCAAACGTGTCGTCAATCTGGTTTCAGCTCTCCACGACCTGATGCAGCAGGCGACCCCGCCGCAGCAAAAAACCTACGGGCTCACTCCGCGCGAGCTCGAAGTGGTCGGATGCATTGTCGAAGGATGCAGCAACCGCGATATCGCCAAGCAATTCACGCTGAGCGAAGAGACAGTCAAGCGCCACCTGTCGAACATCTTCGACAAGACCGGCGTTTCCACGCGCCTGGAACTGGCCCTGTTCGCGATCGCCCACCATTTGGTGACTCCGCAATAAAAAGGCAGTTCCGAATTTCGAGCTCATTTTAGGTCCGCAAAGAAATTTTCTCCCATCGGGAATAAATCTCGGTTGCTCCAGTTCCACAGTTGAAGGAGTAACCGATGGACTCGCTGTCGATGGATTCTTATCGGCGGACCGAATGGGAACCGTTGCCGTAAGAGCCACTAGCTCTACCAGACCTGTTGAATTGAATAACGCTGTTGTTCTTCAATTGCGGCGCGCAGGCGACGGTTCGCCTCTGAGATACACTGTTCAGGCCGTGGCCGAAAATGCTGGCGATTTCGGGTCGTTCGAAGATCTGGCGATGCCTCACTTCGCCAGGCTCTACAACCTTGCGTGCTGGCTCACCCATGACACCACCGCGGCTGAAGATCTGGTTCAAGAGACTTACATGAAGGCGCTGCGCGGCTTTTCCTCCTTCCAGCAAGGGACGAATTTCCGTGCCTGGATGTACCGGATTCTGCGCAACACATTCTTGACCTCGAAGACAGGGCTGAAAACGGCTGCCACGGTCGACATCGATGACGAATCATCGTTGGAGCCAGCCACGGAAGAGGCCCCAGAGTCGGTCTTGTTGGCGCGGGTGAAAACGGAAACGATTCAGCAAGCGCTCGAGGCTTTGCCTGTGCATTTTCGCGAGATCATCCTGCTGTGCGATTTGGAGGAGATGAGTTACCAGGAAATCGGACAGGCATTGGGGATACCAATGGGCACCGTGATGTCGCGCCTATCCCGCGCACGCAAAGCGATGCGGACACTGCTCATCGCGAGAAAGGAGGGGACACGGCAATGATCTGCGAAGAGTGGCGAAAGAAGTTCGACGCGTATGTAGATGAAGCAATTGCCGGCCACGGATCGGATGAATTCGTGAGTCTGGAAGCACATCTCCAGTCTTGTTCCGGTTGCGCGGCTGAAGTGGTAAACCGGATGCAGCTGAAGCGCGCAACGCGTGCCGCGGGCGCACGGTATGTTCCCTCGCCGGCTTTCCGGCTGCGCGTTGAAAAACGGATTCAAGCCGAGCGCAAGCCTTCATGGGGATGGACCTGGATTCCGACCCTGGCCGGTGCGGTAGCCATTATGGTGCTGATTGTCGTCTCTTCCCTGATCTGGATTCGGCACGCGGCCCACGAAGAGGCCATTGCGCAATTGCTCGATCTACATGTCGCCACGCTGGCCAGTTCCAATCCGGTCGATGTAGTTTCCACGGATCGACACACGGTCAAGCCATGGTTTCAAGGCAAGCTACCGTTCACGTTTAACCTTCCTGAACTTCAGGGCTCGCCGTACAAACTGCTCGGCGGCAAGCTCGTTTACTTCCATCACTCGCCAACCGCGCAACTCGTGTTCGAACTGCGCAAACATGAGCTCTCTGTGTTTATCGCGCAGGAAAACCAGCAGTCTGCGTTTTCAGGATCGGGGAAATTCGATGCTCGGGAGAAAGGTTTCAGCGTGGAGAGTTGGAGCGAAAATGGTCTGCGTTATGTCATCGTCAGCGACGCCGGCCCGTCGGATGTCCGCGCGCTTGCGGATTTGCTCAAGAGCGCCGCCCGCCAATAGCGCATCCTCTGGCCTGACCGCGGTTTTTCGTGCTCAACGCGACTTTCGTAGCCACGATCACTTGATTGCAACCGGCGGTTCGTTAGGATAGTGCCATGAGCCTCAAGGGAAAGATCGTCTTCATCACGGGAGCAAGCGCCGGCATTGGCGCGGCTACAGCACTCACCTTTGCAGCCGAAGGCGCGCGTCTGCTGCTCGCTGCGCGCCGCGCGGGAAAGCTGGCGGGGGTCGCCTCAAAAGCGCTGGAGTGCGGTGCCGCTGCTGTCCATTCCATTGACCTGGATGTGCGCGATCACCGTGCCGTGCAGCAGACGATCGACGATCTACCTTCCGAATGGGCTGAGATCGACATCCTTGTTAACAATGCGGGACTGAGCCGCGGCCTGGACAAGCTCTATATGGGCAAGATTCAGGATTGGGAAGAAATGATCGATACCAATGTGAAGGGCCTGCTCTACGTGACCCGCGCCGTTGTGCCGGGCATGGTGGTGCGCGGACGCGGCCACGTCATCAACTTGGGCTCAACGGCTGGTGAGATTACCTATCCCAACGGGGCGGTCTATTGCGCAACCAAGGCGGCCGAGCGCTCGATCAACGACGGTCTGCGCATGGATGTGTTGGGTACGCCGGTACGCGTGACAAGTGTGGACCCCGGAATGGTGGAGACCGATTTCAGTCTTGTTCGCTTTCACGGTGATAGCGAACGCGCCGCAAAGGTCTACAAGGGAGTCAAGCCCCTTACCGCAGAAGACGTCGCTGACGTGATCGTCTGGGCCGCGAGCCGTCCCGCGCACGTGAACATCGCGCGCGTAACCCTCACGCCGGTGCAGCAGGCCAATTCGCTCCTGTTTCACCGTGAGCAGTAGGTTGTGTGACCCGGGCGGAGGTCGGCTATCCCAGCGTAGTGAGCTGTGCCTCGATCTCTTTGAGGGCAGCTTCAAGTGCTGAACGGCGTCCGGGATTCGAAGTTCGCTGCGAAAGAATGCTTTCCCGCTGCAGGTTGAGGGACTGTTTGCGGCGTTCGCGCTGAGCACGCTCCTGTTCGGCGAGCCGTCGCTGCTCTTCACTTACGTAGCCGCTCTCAGTCCTCACCGCCGCCTGCTCTGACGCGATTGCCATCTGTTCCTCCACCGATTTACTTTCCCATCCACGAGCCATATCTTCATTCTACGGGCGGCGAGCATGTTTGCGTCACGCCAGATGGCCTGCAGTTCATTTCCCTCCACGGAGTGTGTCTCGTGCGTGTGTGGCAGATTTCGACGTTTGGCATTGATTCTTTAGAGTTTGCAGAGCGGCTGGAGCGCCTGCCTGGTCCCCGCGAAGTGAAGATCAGAATTCGCGCAGTTTCGTTCAATTATCGCGATCTGATGATGGTCAAGGGCCTTTACAACCCCAAAATGAAGCTGCCGCGCATTCCTTGTTCAGACGGCGCAGGCGACGTGACCGCGGTGGGCGAGGACGTAACGAAGTGGAAGCCCGGCGATCGCGTAGCCGGTATTTTTATGCAGAATTGGACCGAAGGCGCTCCGACTCCAGCCAAGACTAAAGGCGCCTTGGGCGGCGATATCGATGGGGTCCTCGCAGAGTCAGTCATTTTGAGGGAAACCGGCCTGGTAGCCGTGCCCGCGCATTTGAGTTTTGAGGAAGCCGCAACCTTGCCCTGCGCCGCTGTCACCGCGTGGAACGCCCTCGCAGCGGCAAATCTAAAGGCGGGCGCGACAGTCCTCGTCCAAGGTACTGGCGGTGTCTCGATCTTTGCGCTTCAATTCGCCCGATTGATGGGAATGCGCGTGCTCGGCACCTCAAGCAGCAATGAAAAACTCGAGCGAGCGTTCACGCTAGGACTTCACACCGGGGTAAACTATCGCGAAACACCGGAATGGGATCGATGGGTGCTGGATCAAACTGGAGGAGAGGGCGTCGATCTGGTGGTGGAAGTCGGCGGAGTCGGCACCTTGCCGCAGTCCCTGCGCGCGGTTCGAATGGGAGGAACCATTGCTCAAATCGGCGTTCTCTCGGGGCCAGGGGAACAGCTCCCGCTCCCGATCATTCTTCACAAGCAGGCCCACATCAAGGGAATCTATGTGGGTTCGCGTCACGACTTCGAAGAGATGAACACCTGCATCGCCTTTGCGGCTTTGCGTCCCTTAGTCGAGATTTCGTCGTGGATGAAAGTGCAGGACGTACTGCGAAAAATGGAGATCGGTGCTCACTTCGGCAAATTAGCCGTCACGGTCGACTAATCATTCACCGATTCGAGTTACTTGCCTGGCTCTCCACCATTCCTCCCTTCGTCCGAACATGATTCAGACGAAGGATGGAAGGGGTTTTTCGTTTATCGTGAGTTAGTTTTATTCTCACGGGGCCGACTTACGAGTTCGTCGTCGAATGCTTGCTCGGCTTGACTTCAAGCTCATTCACGACCTGCTGCACGTTAGGAACGTGCTTGGCAAGGCTTTCAGCTTCCTTCTTCTGAGCTGCGGTTTTCACAGTACCCTTGAGGACGAGGGTTCCGTTCTTTGCCGAACACCGAATACCTTGATCGTTCAGGTTTCCATGCGCTTTGATGGAAGCTTTGAAGTTATCCTCGATCGCGCTGTCAAGATCGGACGCCACCGCGCCAGCGTGGCTGACATCCGGTGGACGTACGCCAATCTCGTCTGCGATCGTGTAGTCCGGAGCAGCCTGTTTGGCAATGTTTTCCGCCTGATTTTTCAGGTCCTGCGAAGGCAGGTTGCCGCTCAGCGTGATTACGCCCTTCTCCCGATCCTGCGATACATCGACAGACTTGAGGTTATTGCTGTTCAATGAATTCGTTACTGCCGGCTTCTCATCCGGATGTGTCGCGCTTTGGCAGCCCGCAAATACAAGGGTCGCGGCGAGAATGGCCGCGGAGCTGAAGACAAAGGGACAACTCGCTGAACGTCTGCAATTCATTTCGATCCTCCATCACTACTTGATCGTTCACTCACCGGTTGTGTGATGTGGACGTGATGAATGTGGTTGTCTGTTGTGATCTCGTAACCGCAGTCAGGTTGCAACACATGACAAATCATTGCACTTATTCAGTAGACTTAGGCGGCTGCTCGTTCCCGCTGTGCGAGTTCAAGAAAGAACTCTTGCAAACTGCGCGGCTCGCGCCCGAGGATTGCCTCGAGCACAACGGAATTCCCTCCCGGAAAACCGAATTCGTCATAGTCGATATACATGCGCTTGAGCCCGTCGCGCAAGGGTCCAGCGGGAATTCGCGACTTATCTGCCCAATCATCGAAGGATGGATCACACGCTTCCACAGCATGACCAAGAATCTTCGTCATCATGAGAGTAAGTTCAATTCGATTGATCATTCCGGGCGCGCTCAATTCATAAGTGCCATAGTCAAGTTTGTCACTCGTGAGGGCCAAAGCAGCTACTTCAGCAACGTCGCGATAATCCACATAAGAAACTCTCATCTGCTTCGAATAGGGCAATGAGAACTTTCCTTCGTTGATCACTTCTTCCCAGCCATTCTCGATGGTCTGCATGAACATGGTCGGCTGCAGAACAGTAAAGATCATCCCCGATTCATAAATTGCTTCTTCAACAGGCAGCTTTGCCGCATGGTTGGAGAGTTTCGAAAGAGACGGATGAATGACACCAGAGAACACAAACTTCGTAACACCGGCGTCTTCCGCGGCTTTCACCATCGCGAGGCCCATGTCCGCTTCATTCGGCGCAAAAGCCGGATTGATGTGAAATACGCCATCGGTTCCGGCAGCCGCGGCGCTCAGTGTGCTCGCATCTTCCAGGTTGCCGATCGCCGTCTCATCCGCGCCGAGTTCGCTCGCCACACGCGCACTCTCCTCGTTGCGCACCAGCGCGCGTACAACCGCACCTCTTTTCTTCAATTCTGGCAGTACAAGACCGGCATATTGCCCGGTCGCTCCAACCATGAGAATCTTCATTCGCGGCCTCTGAATCTGCGTCATTTACTGCTTTTGCTACTGGGTATGACGCCACGCGGGGCAGCGCGGATGTCCGGACAGCAAGGGATTGCATGGGAGGGAGCCCGCGTGCGGAAGGGAAGTGTTGATCCCAGTTCAGCTTGCGAGAAGGCGTTCATAGATCGCCAGTGTCTCGGAATTGAAGCAGACAAAGTGCACGATTGAGACTCCGCTGCTCTCGGCGTGTTCTTCCACGGTGCGAATGGCAATCCGTGCCGCAGGCTCTTGCGGGAATCGATAAACACCGGTACTGATGGCCGGAAACGCAATCGAAGTCGCTTTGTGCTCTCGCGCCAATTCCATGCAACGCCGATAGCAGCCGGCGAGCAGTTCATCTTCGCCACGGCCTCCGCCATGCCACACAGGGCCGACCGCATGAAAGACCCATTTTGCCGGCAATCGGAAGCCTGGAGTCGCCTTAGCATCGCCCGTCGCGCACCCGCGGAGCTTTTCGCAAGCCGCAAGCAATTCGGGACCGGCGGCGCGATGGATGGCGCCATCTACCCCTCCGCCTCCCAAAAGCGAAGAATTCGCGGCATTCACGATCGCGCCAACTTCAAACTTGGTAATGTCCCCTTCAACCGCAACCAGTCGTGCCATCGAACCACGCCCCCAATCTTCATTTGAAAATATAACCTCGCCGCGCTGGTCGATGAGCTGGCGAATTGTCGCCGCGCCGGGACAATCGGATCGACCAACAAGGGCCGAGCGCCGCTCATACGCCCACAAATCGCCAGAAACACCGATCCGCCGCCACAATTGCGCCTACCTTGCGGCGCAGCTGCGAGAGTCTCGTGTAGCGACACTCCGCGGGTCACCGCTTGCGACAGCAATCAAACTCAGGCATCCCAAAGTAACCAAAAGGCTTGCAAAAGTCCGCGCAGCCTCTCCGCCAGCTGAGCCGCTTGTCATTTACCCTTGAGTTTGGAGTCCCGTGATCGACCGTGGTATTCCGAAGTTGAAGCGAGCGGAAATACTTGAGGATCTCCCCCCAATTCTCGAAGAATCAGCGCAATTCCGGCGCTCGTCAACCCAATCGACGCTGGCGTCTGCTGCGGCTTACCGTCCCCGCCTTGGCGTGTGCGCTGGTGCTGTTAGCCGGTTGCGGAGGTGTGGCCGTGACCGCCAATCCGACAAACGATGTCTTCGTCATTGCGCCGGCAACCACCCAGATCGACACCAACTGCACAGGCTGTAATTCAGTCAACACGCGCGGGATTTCCGTCCATCAGTTCACAGCAACCTTGAACAGCGGCGGCGCTGCGGACGTGACATGGTCTGTGTCCGGCGGCGACCAGAATGCCGGCGCCGGCACGATCACCAAGAGCGGCCAGTATTCTCCTCCCGGATTTTTGACCACCGACCGCGTTCAGGTTGTTGTGACTGCGACCCTGAAAAGCGATGTAGCCGTCAAAGCAACCTCCGTGCTGATATTGACGCCCGGCTTTCTCCAGCCGCTCACACCGGAGAACGTGGCGCTTGCGGCAAATGATTCCGTGACTATCACCGGCGTCCTCGCTGAAGCGGGCGGTGGAACGGGCATCCACTTCGCTCTGGCGGATTCGCCCACAGGAATGGGAAGTGGGATGGGAGCTTTAAGCCTTCCGACTTGCCAGCGGGTCGAGCGCGCCTTCACCTCCTGCTCAGTCACCTACACCGCGCCGTTGACAGTGCAGACGACGGGCGTCACTTACGTGGTAGCCACAGCAGGAGATTCGTCCGCGAAGACCGAGGCTGCGGTTCTTCTCAACACCGCGGGCGTCACGAGCAATCCCGCCGGCCATCAGGCTGAATTCGCGAGTCCCATGTTGTTAGGCAGCTCCGGCGGCAACAACAATGATTTCGATGCGCATGGCAATACGATTGTGGATTGCTGCAGCGGAACGCTCGGTGCGCTGATCCAGGACGAGGACGGCAAGCAATACCTGCTGAGCAATAACCACGTACTCGCGCGCAGCGACCACGCCACCGTCGGAGATGCGATAGTCCAGCCCGGTTTGATCGACAACAACTGCACGCCCAATGGCGAGGGCGGTGGAACACAGCCCGTCGCTTCGCTTACCGGATGGCTTCCGCTGAATTCAAAATCGACCAATGTCGATGCAGCCATCGCCGAAGTCGGTTCGCACACCGTCGACCCATCGGGCAGCATCCAGGAATTGGGAGCGCGCCAAACTGACGGCACACTGGCAGCCGCTCCGCTTGGTACCTCGTCGACTGACGGTAAGGGCGAAACCGCGACACTGGCCATGCGCGTCGCGAAGAGCGGTCGGACGACGGGTCTCACTTGCGGCGATGTCTCCGCAATCGACGTGGATGTGCTGGTCGACTACTACAGGGACTGCGCCGAGACTCAGCCCTACCTGACAAAAACATTCACAAATCAAGTCGGAGTCAGCGGCAACCGCTTGAGTGATGCGGGCGATTCCGGAGCTGTCCTCGTCGATGCGGACAGCGCGGAGCCCATTGGCCTCTATTTCGCCGGCGGAACCGATGCCTCTGGCGTGGGGCAGGGAATGGCAAACCCGGTAAATGACGTTTTGAGCGAACTCAGCACGCAGGTCGGCAATCGTGCAAACTACACCTTTGTTGGCGGCGCAGATCATCCAGCAAGCTGCCTCAGCTACGGCGACAGCACGGTATCCGCCGCTCAATCGCGTCCACTGACCGACGAAGAAACGGCTCGTGCGCAAACCAGACTGAATGCCGCGCGCCAGCTGGTGAATCCGGCCGCTGGGATTCTAGGCGTAGCTCTTGGGAAAAGCAGCGACCATCCGGCCGAGGCCGCCATGATTTTTTACGTTGCTGAAAATGCGCAGGCAACAGTTCCGGCGACTGTCAGCGGCCTGCGCACCCTCGTTATTCCCACCACCGTGCATGCAGTCGCCTTTGGTTCGGCGCCTACGGCGATCTCCCTTTCCGACTCTCCAACCTTGCCGCAAGCGATACTCAATCAGGCGATCGCGATCAAGCAGCAGGTCGCGCACGGACTCATGAACCAGAACCCGGCATTCTTCGGCGTTGGTGTCGGACAGAGCTTCGACAATCCGCGAGAAGCAGCTCTTGTTATCTATGTCGATCGCAAACAGGTCCCGGCAGCGCTTGCCCAAACCGTGGAAGGGCTCCGTACACGCTACGTTGTCATGGACCGATTGCACGTAACCCGATCCTTCGCCGTTCCATTTGTGCCGAACGGTCACTGCATGCCCCATCCAGTGCCGGCTCAGAAGGATGCCTATGACCCGGCGAAGGCGCTCAAGCCGCAGAGCCTCGCCTTGTTCTAAATAGCCTTGTTCTAACTTGCCTTGTTCTAAACTGCCTTGTTCTAACTTGAGCTTGTTTTGAAAGCATCGCAGCCAATAGGGACGCGCCTGTGTTTCGAACTGCCTTCATCCCCATCGTCGCATTTGCCGTTTCTCTTTCCGGTGTGGCCGCGCCTCCTGGACCGGCTCCCCTTGTGATTGCCGGGTACGTCTTCCCGCAAAATGGACCCCTGCAACCAGGCCCAATCGATCCCCATGGCATGACGCGGATCAACTACGCATTCGCCGCCATTCGGAATGGCCGCATGGTGATCGCCACCGCCGACGACCCTTCGAATCTCCGTCAGTTGACCTCTCTCCGCCGGCAGAATCCCTCACTCAGCGTGCTTATCTCCGTGGGTGGATGGCTCGGTTCAGCGGCATTCTCCGATGTCGCGCTGACCGCGAAGAGCAGAGCCGTCTTTATCCAGAGTGCGATGGAGATCCAGAAATCCTACGATCTCGATGGCCTTGATGTGGACTGGGAATATCCCGGGCTGCCCGGGACAGGGAATCGATTTCGAAGCGAGGACAAGCGGAACTTCACCCTCTTGCTGAAAGAGCTGCGAGAGCGCTTCGCTCGCGAATCCATGCAGACGCACAAGAGTCTGATTCTCACCATCGCAGCAGGCGCATTCGACGACTACATCTCTCACACCGAGATGGCGCGGGTGCAACTATACATCGACCAGGTCAATCTGATGACCTACGACTATTACGAGGCCGGCGACGATCCCACGACCGGCAATCACGCTCCGCTGTTTACCGATCCCACTGACCCGAAGAAAGATTCAGCAGACGCGACCGTGCGAGCGTTTGAAGCAGCCGGCGTGCCGGCAGCAAAGATCGTTTTAGGCGTTCCCTTTTATGGCCGCATGTGGCAACAGGTGGCGAGCGTAAACCACGGCCTCTTCCAAACGGGAAAGCCAGTGCCGAATGGATACGCGCCTTACAACGTAATCAAGGAGACGATGCTCGGCCACGGCTTCACGCGCTATTGGGATACCCAATCAAACGTTCCCTATCTCTACAGCGAAGAAAAGCAGGTTTTTGTATCGTATGAAGATCCCCAGTCGCTCGCCGTAAAAGGGAACTATGTATTGACCCACAAACTCGGCGGCGTCATGTTCTGGAGCTACTTCAATGATTCATCTGGAGAGCTGCTGGGCGCCATCGACCAATCCCTGCAAGCGCCACACGCCACAAAGACAATTCACAAGTAGACAATCTCATTCGCACGCCGTCCCATTGATTGGGCCTATTCCTGCGGGAAGCGAACGCCGATTGCCGTTCGCGCAGCTTCGAGCAGCCGCGCCATTCCCAGCGAAAGTTCATGCGGAATCACTGGGCTTTCCCGCTTTCCCCAGCGAATCAAGTCGCAGAAATGATCGGTCTCGTAGTTGAATCCAGTCGATTTGAACGGTGCCTCAAGCTCGACAGTTCGCCCATCAACATAGCGCACGGTAGCCCGAATGGGATTCCACCAATTCTCGTGAAGTGTGACATACCCGCACTCGCCGCACAACAACGCGTCGCCGCGGCTGAGTAGGTCCAGCCCGGTATGAAGCTGCGCCATCCCCCGCTCGTGTTCTGTTTGGAAGATCGCGAAGTTGTCGATGCCACCCGGGCTGAGCCGCCCCATCGATTGCACACGCTTCAGTGGACCCAGCCAGTCGAGCGCAAGAAATGCCTCGTACGGGCCGATCCCCATAATGCCGCCGCCCCCAAGCTCGCGGAAGTGCAGAGGGTAGTCCGGCGAAAGTGTGGCATCCGCATGGCCGGCGCGAACAAATCCGATGTTTCCAATCGGATCGATTCTGAGGTGCTGGCGAAGCTTTTCGTACAGCGGGAAGAACGGCGGCTTCATCGCCTCCACAAACAGCCGATCGTATCGAGCGGCAATCTTGAGGATCCTCTTCAACTGTCGTACGTTGAGCGCGGCAGGCTTTTCGCACATCACGTGTTTTCCCGCGGCGAGCGCGCGCATGCACAGGTCAGCGTGTGTATCAGCATGGGTCGCCACGTACACAGCGTCAACGCCGGTTTCCAAAAGCTGGTCGAACGAATCGCAGATTGTGTCGACCAGGAAGCGCTTCGCGAAAGCCTGCGTCTTCTCCTGATTCCTGCCCCAGACCGCAGCAAGCCAAGCACCGCTGACAGCTTCCAGGCCTTCGGCAAAGCGCGCGGCGGCACGGCCGGGACCGGCAACCCCCCAACGGATGACTTGCAGTTTTGCTTGAGCTTCCTGGGAATCCACGGGCAGGATCATCGCGCCGAAGGCTCCACCGGTTTCGGTTTGCAAAGGTGAACACGCTGAACCATAGGATCTACCGTAATAAGTCTTCGAGAGCAGTGCTCAAATCGGTCTTGTCATCTCGATACTTGACGATGACCGGCGCATACAAGCTGAGTCCCCATTCCCGACCGTTGCCCTTTGAAACGGCGCGCGACCCTGGAACCACGACCGCATTTGCAGGAATAATGAGCGGCTGTGCCTCGCTGGCCCTGAGGATGGTTCCGTTGACCAGGTCGAACACTGGAGTCCCACGAGTCAGAATCGTCCCAGCCGCGAGAACGGCGCCCTTGCGCACGATGGTCCCTTCATAAACCCCCGTATTGCCGCCCACCAGCACATCGTCTTCAATTACCACGGGGCTGGCATTGATCGGCTCAAGCACGCCTCCGATCTGCGCCGCCGCGCTCAGGTGGACGCGCTTGCCGATCTGCGCGCACGAACCGACCAGGGCATGGGAATCCACCATCGTGCACTCATCCACCCACGCCCCGGCGTTGATGTACATCGGCGGCATGCATACCACGCCGCGTGCAACATAGGCTCCTGCGCGGATCGAAGACCCACCGGGCACAACACGCACTCCATCCCCGGCCGTGAACCGGCGCGTTGGGTAGGTCCCCTTATCCACGTAGGAAAAGGGCGATCCGGGAATATCTTCGAGTGCACCGATGCGAAAGCCGAGCAGAATCCCTTGCTTCACCCAGGCATTCACGCCCCATCCAACCGGGTTTGACTCATCGGGAGAGGCCGCCCGCACCTCTCCTCGCTCGAGCGCTGCCCGAAGTTCGAGGAAAGCTTCCATCGCGGATGCGTCGCCCACAGCCGCTGGTCCGGCACCAAAGTGATGCTGGATCGCCTTTTCCAAATCTTTTGACGTCATTTCATCCTGAGTCTATCAACTGGAGATGCCCGATCGGGATTTCGGGCCGGGGGCCTTCTTCGAGAAGACCGACGCGCGAGGGAGCTTCCTCGCCTTCGCTCTTCGTCTCTCTGTCCCGGAAATGAGGCAACGTTCATCACTAACTCACTAAGTCGATTTAGTTTTGAAGACGAGATGCAGAAGGCAGGTCTATTCCATCTTTATTTAGGAGGTTAGATAGAGGGTAGTAATCGTTTACTCGAAATGACGACAGTAACAATAATAGGATAGGTGTAACTTTCTCAAAGTTTCCAGGCGTCCGCGCGTAGTTTCAGCAACTACCCTCGCAATCGAGGTAAAAGCTCCTAGGCTACCGAAGGAGAAGTGAGCCTTCCCTTGGATTGCGTGGTCGGCGGAACAACTCGAAGCCGAAATGAGTTCTTGCCAGCGGGAATCATCGCCAGGGGCAGCGGACCCCTTCCCGGATTCGCACTCAGATGCTTGGATTCGAGCCAAGCGCAGAGTCGAGGATCAAAAATCTCCGGTTGATCCTGCCAGAAATCCGGCGACAGATCGCATTGGATCTGTAGATGATCCAGTTGCAATTCCACGGAGGAGACACCGCGCGAGAAATACCGCTGAACGTTGCTGGTACCAACGTTCAATCCCGTAACTCCACGACCCTTGCTTTGCGTTTTGACTACCATATGCCTGCTCTCAAGGTTTGGATTGATGTCAGTTTAGGGAGCCCGGTAGCCTTACGTCATCGCGGAACTCCAGATTCCGCTCGGGTGTTTCCTCTTTCGAACCTCGCAAACCCGAAACACCGATTTGGCTTGATCGTGCGCCGCTTTTGGTTCCCTGTCAAGGATCAAGCTAATAAATCCGAATAAAATTGAATACCTTGCTTGAGATGCAATTGTTTCAAAATAAGTTTCCCGCCTTTTTCAAACAAGTACGTCAGTCATATGATCTGAAAGCTCCTGAAGGCTTAACTCATCGCTAGCATTGGTAAGGACGAAGGTTATTAACGTTTACATTCCTCTATTGCCAAACTAAGTGCTGCAGCCACCGCTTCTTGTTGACCTCTCGTGATCCGGTTGAAAAAGGGCAGCGCCAGCATAGATGGCGCAATCACTTCGGTAACTGGGAGACTCGCTGCTACCGAGCTCGGATGGTTGCGCCACGCGGGCTGCTGGTGAATGGGGGCGAAGTATCGTCCGGTGGCAATGCCTTCCTTCTCGAGTGCGGCCTGCACCCGATCCCGAAATCCAGATTCCTCCGGCGAGCCCGGACGGTTCGCGCGCAGCCGAACGACATAAACGAACCAGCTGATGGAAAGCCGCGGCCGGGCTAGGAGTGGCAATTCCAGTGCGGAAATTATTTCAAGAAGGGATTGGTAGCGCTCGGCGGCGGCTCTGCGCATCGCGAGAATCTCATCGATTCGGCCAAGCTGCGCGCGGCCCAGCCCAGCTGCCAGCTCCGAGAGCCGGTAGTTGTAACCAATTTCCACATGTTCAAACCAGTTTGAAGCGTGATCGCGTTCCGACTCCTGCGTGACACCCCGGCGCCTTGAGGCCCGCCGCCCCTGATTCCGGAGGCTGCGTAGCCGATCGGCCAAGTCTGGATTGCGCACGAGGACACACCCGCCCTCGCCAGTCGTGATCTGCTTATTGGGATAGAACCCAAGGACAGCCAGGTCGCCAAAGCTTCCCGCTTTGCGCGAATCGTACTCGGCCCCAATCGCTTCGCAAGCGTCTTCCAAAAGCGCAAGATTATGCCGCCGCGCGATTTCCTGGAGCCGGTCCATTTCCGCGGGAACTCCGAAGGTATGCACCACGAGAATCGCGCGCGTCCGGGAAGTAATTGCCTGTTCCACAAGCGCCGGATCGAGATTGAGCGTAATCGAATCAATGTCCACGAACACGGGCGTAGCGCGGACCTGGAGCACGGCGTTTGCCACCGCGACAAAGGCAAATGACGGCACGATCACTTCGCAGCCCTCGCCGATGCCCAATGCAAGAAGCGCCAGATGCAGTCCGGCCGTCCCTGAACTGACAGCCACGGCATCGGGAATAGAATGATAGGCGGCCACGGCCTGCTCAAAGGCTTCGAGCTCCGGGCCCAGGCTCAATCGGTCGGTGCGCAGCACGCCAGTCACGGCATCGATCTCCGCGTTCGTAATGTCGGGTGCGGAAAGCGGGATGCGAATCGTCATTCGATCTCCGCGTCGACAGGAATCGGAGCAGGCTGCTTGATCAGCAGACCCTCAAGCTGGACAGTCGCCAGAACATGGGCAATCGTGGCAGCAGCCCTCCCATCACCATACGGATTTACCATCCCGCGAAGCCCGGCCCGAAATGCGGGATCAAGTGCTTGAGTCAAAGCTGCGGAAATCGCGTTCTCATCGGCAGGCGCATCAAGAATGTTGCGAGCCCGTTCACGCCCCTGCTGGCGAATGCCGACATTCACCACCGGCAGCGCGAACGAAGCTGCCTCCATGATGCCGCTCGACGAATTGCCGACCATCCCATCCGCCTGGCCCAGCAAGCTCCAATAGGTCACAGCATCCAGGTTGACGAAAATGTGGGTGTCCGGGCGCGTCTCGGCCAACGCCCGCGTGCGCTCGATCAGCGCATGGCTGCCTGCGTCGGCGTTGGGATAGACAAAGAGAATCTGTCCGCGCGCCTGCGCGAGCGCGGCAAAAAGGGCATCAGCTTCCGCATTCGTATCGCGCAAAATCGTAACCGGATGCCAGGCCGCAATCAGCGTCGGCGAAGTGAGCCGCACTCCAAGTTGTGCCTCGAGCGGCGCACGGTCGAGAAGCTTCGATCGGCTCAAATGATCGAGTGACGGCGCACCGGCGCGATGAACGCGCCACGGCTCTTCCCCCAGGCCAACAACGCGGCGCCGTGCGGTTTCTGTGGAAGTAAAATGCACGTGGGCCATCTTCGTCAGGGCGTTGCGCACCTGGTCATCGATAGCTCCCTGGCTCACCTCGCCGCCTTCGATATGAGCCAGGGGAATGCGCAGCGCCAATGCGGTCGCAGCAGGGGCCAGCATCTCATAGCGATCGGCAATCAGCAGCAGCAGATCCGGCCTCCACGCAGTGAGCGCATCCGCCAGGCTCAGAATCGCGAGACCAATCGTCTTCGCCATGCCCGTGTCCGTGTCAGAACTGAGCAAACACTCGATCCGCGCCTGGATAGGAAATCCATCGCGCTCGATCTCGTGGACCGTCGTCCCAAATTCCGGAGAAAGGTGCGGCCCAAGCGCAAAAACGCCCAGCTCGATCTCCGGATGCGCCTGAAGCTCGCGCAGCGGCCAGTACAGATGGCTATAGTCGGCGCGGGAAGTGGTGACCACCCCAATACGTCTGCGCTTCGGCGCTTCGCTCATGGAGCCACTCGCGAAGCGCTTCGCTGCGCAACCGTCAACAAAGCAGCGCTCGGAGTGAAATCGGGAACCAGCGAACGCAGGAGGGAAAGAGCCGTGGGCAAATCGCGCGCGCGTGTGGCAGATAATAATGCACCAAGCTCACGGTCGAACGCCGCCTCGGCCATCAAATCCGAACGGATCGAAAACAGCCCCTCCGTTGCTGCCGGGACCGCCGTTTCGTCCGACGACCATAGCTTCTCCAATTCCTTGTCTCCGCACCGAGGCTCAGTGAAGTCGATGGAAATTTCTTGGTCAGGAGCAAGTACGCGGGCCATGAACCGCGCCAAATCTGTGACGTATTGCGGCGAGCGCAGATCCGGCGCAAGAAGGACCGGCCCTTCCGGCTCCCCTGACGCAGCAATCAACAGGTCCACAGCCTCCTCAATGGTGAGGAAGTAGCGGCGGGCCGCGGGGTCAGTGACAGTGAGCGGACCTCCCGCGGCAATCTGGCGGGCAAACGATTCGGCCACGCTGTTGCTTGACGCAAGCACGTTGCCAAGCCGCAGCACGGTGCCACCGGCTCCGAGGACGATGCATTCGGCGACCCGTTTGGTGGCCCCCATGATCGATGCCGGTTCAACCGCCTTGTCGGTCGAAAGCAGCACAACGCGCGCTCCGTTCGTTGCTGCGGCCGACGCTAGCGACTTTGTCCCGAAGACATTGTTCTCGATCGCGGCAACGGGATGCTCTTCAAGAAGCGGCACATGTTTGAATGCGGCTGCATGAAAAACAAGGCTCGGTTCGTAATGAGCGAAAAGGTCGCCGAGCAAATTCGCATCTTGAACGCTGCCCAAAATGCAGGCAGGGGGTTGCGATTGGGCAGCCCCGGCCAAAGCACCTTGGAGCGTGAACAGAGCGCTCTCGGAAGATTCAAGCAAAATGAGCCGTCGTGGGGCAATCCCAGCCAATCGCAGCGCAAGCGCAGACCCAATGGACCCGCCCGCGCCCGTCACAAGAATCCGTTCTTGCCGGAGTTCGTCGACCACTTGCGATGAGGGCTGGGGCAAGCGCGGCCGTCCCAAAAAGGCGCGCCAATCGATGCTATTCACGCATGAGGTCACAGCAGAAGTATAAATTGGTTGAACCTCTCGCACGGCCTCGCCAGCCGCCTCAACTGGGTGAGTCCGATTCAAGGCAACTCGAAATGCCTTCTTCGAGACGTGCGAGCTATCGCGTGAGATCCGGACTCAAACGATCCACGCAATCGACAAGTTGATACCAGGGCGCGTGAAAACTGCCGGGATGCAGGCTCAGGCAAACCTGGTCTCCAATTGCGAAAGTTCCATAGACGCTCGACGAAACACTCACTCGGTCAGGAGATACCTTCGGTCCCCACGGCGATAACTCGAGGTAGTACGACGTAGAGCGGCCACGCGAAATGTGTTTGCCGATCACTTCCGCAGAGTAGGTCGTGGCTGGTGCATGATCCGCAATCGTATCGGCCAGCATTCCGAATCCGAAACCATAGATCCCCGCGAAGAAAAGAAGCGCCATGAGCTTTTCCTGTCGCGAGGGTTGGTTTTGGCACGCGAGATAGAACGCGAAAAAATAAACAAGGCCTACCGGCACAGTGATCAGCATCAGGAGTTCAATGGAGACAAAGTGCAGCCCGCTGCAAGACAAAATAAGACCGATGCCCGACACGATCAGAACGAAACTCAACTCACCACGAGGATCGGCCTTCGGCTTGAAGATGGTATAAAGCAAAGGCGACCCCTGCAACAGGAAGTAAGCCGCGACCGGGGTGACCACCAGAATCGTGAATGCCGGCACACGGAGAATTGGCGGCCCGAACGCCAGAGCCGCTGCAGCCGCACCGCTCACGATCGTTATGAAAATGCTCCAGGTTTTTGCGTTGGCTAATTTCTCCAGGCGCTCATCAGGGGTCGCGCCCAACTCCTGCTCATGAGAAATCTGGTCCAGCAAGGCATCGCGATCGCGTTTGTCCAGGTCGGTGACTTGCTGGAACCAGGCGCGATAGTCATCATCTGTGTTGAAAGAGTTCGAGATCGTAATCGTGCCACCGCCATCCTTCAAGTAGAGCTTCGTATACGATCCGTTTCGCGAACTGAAGGTCCGAAATCCTTCGATCTCTTTTAGGTCGGCGACCCGTTCTCGGAAAACGCCGCGCACCTCGATACGCGTTCCATCGATGATCAGGCGCGAGCGCAGAGGCCACGCCAACATGTACCCTCCGAATACCCAAAAGAAGAACGGCGCGATGAGGAAGTTTGCGCCGGCGGCCCCAGAAGAGAACCCCGTCGAACCCACAGTGATGGCGAAAACGACAAACAGGATACCCAGGAGGAGATACAGTCCCTTTTGCCAGCCTCGCATCGTGTATTCATGCCGGCCCGCACCCGCTGCTGGGAACGAATTCATCTCACATCTCCGTTTTCCGCTTTTGTATCACAGCCTTTGCCGAAGCGCTTCTTTGACGTGCATAAAACCACTCTTAGGGTGGGAGCCATCGACGGCCCTGCTCGCATACACTGAATGGTTCCCTCAGACTTAGGGGCTCCAACGGCCCAATCGGTTCGGAGAAAACATTGAGGAAGATTTTTATGCAAATCGGCAGGCTCTTTCCGCTGACCCTGCTGGTGGTTTCGGCGACAATCGCGGCCGCGGAAACGCACTTCGACACGCAGGCAATCCGGCTGAACAATAATGGCGTCGCCCTCATGGGTCAGCAGTTCACTGACCGCGCAGCCACAAGCTTTGCCGACGCATTCAAGCAGGACCCCAAGCTCGCGCAGGCCGCCATCAACGATGGCATCGCCTTGATGACGCTGCAGAAACTCGATGAGGCCAAGAAGGCCTTCAAGGCAGCCCTTGCGCTTGACCCAAACAATCCCCAGGCGTGGTACAACCTCGGCCTGGCGCAGCATGCGGACAATGAACTCGATGCGGCGCTGGCGAGCTTTCAGCAGGCTGCGAAGTCCGATCCGCGCGACGCAGACTCGTACTATTTCGAGGGAGTCTGCTATGGGGAATTGAAGCAGTTCGACAAGGAAATCGAGATTCTGAAACAAGCTCTCGCCATCGCGCCCTTGCACGCGTCATCTGAATTTGCAATGGCGCGTGCACTCCAACGCACTGGCCATACGCCCGAAGCCAAGGAACACTTCAAGATCTTTCAGCACCTCACCAGCACCAAGATCTCAGCCGCCATCGGATTGGCGTACGGTGAGCAGGGGCACTACTCGACGGTCACTCCCGTCGAAGAACCGCAGACCCGCGAACAAGAGATGATTCCGGTGCACCTCGAACTGCAACCCATGGTCGCGAACGAGAACACCGGCACAGAAACCGGTGGAGCCTGCATGCTCGACGTCACCGGCTCGGGCCAAATGGACTTCGTGCTTATGCAGTCGGGCCCGCAAGCCATCCGCGTACTCCACCGCCGCCCCGACGGCACCTTTGAAGATGTGGATGCTGCGGCCGCCGGCCTGAAGGCTTCGGGACACGCCCTAGCCTGCGCTGTTGGCGACTACGACGGCGATGCTTTGAACGATCTTGCCGTAGCACTTGATGACAAGGTCCTACTGTTCCGCAATCTCGACAAAGGAAAGTTTCAGGACGTAACAGCCGAAGCCGGACTCGTGCCACGCAATCATCCCACCGGCATCACCTTTGTCGATTATGACCACGATGGCGATCTTGATCTGTTGCTGACCGGCGAACCCATCAAAGTAGGAGACACCCCAAATGTCCTGTGGCGCAACAACGGCAACAAGACCTTCACCGAGTGGACCGACCCGACAGGACTGGGCGGAAGCGGCAAGACAGCCGCTGCCATCCTTACCGACTTCAACAACGACCGCGCAGTCGACCTGGCAGTCACAGGCGATGGCGCGGCTCCTGTCCTCTTCGTGAACCCCCGCGAAGGCAAATACCCTCCCCAACCGCTGTATGAAGAGAAGCTGCCTGCAACGCAAGGCATCGCCGTTCTCGACTACAACAAGGACGGCTGGATGGATATCGCCGTCACCCACGCGGGTGCGCCGGGCCTGACGTTGTGGCGCAATGTTGCTGCGAAGGACAATGCAGGCCGCCGCTTCGAGCGTGTCAATCTGCCGCTTCACGACGCGTTGCGCGGATGGGGTGTAACCCCGATCGATATTGACAATGACGGCTGGGTCGACCTGGCAGCCATCATCGAAACCAGCGCCGGCCCGCAAGTGCGCGTCTTTCGCAATCGCGGCGACGGCAGCTTCGAAGATGTGAGTCACGCGCTTGGGCTCGACGCGATCAAGCTGACTGCACCGCGCGGCCTCATCGCCGCAGATGTGGATGGCGATGGCGCTCCCGACCTGATCGTGACCCAGCTGAACGCGCCGCCCGTCCTGTTGCGCAATGTCGGCGCGAACAAGAATCATTTCGTGCGGATCGATCTCACCGGTTATGCGGACAACAAAACCGCGATTGGCGCAAAGGTCGAGATCTTCGCCGATGGCCAATGGCAGAAGTGGGAGTTGGCCGGTGCGTCAGGTTACCAGACTCAGTCAGCTCCTCAGATTCTTGTCGGCTTGGGCAAAGCGGAGGGTGTCGACCTGCTCCGAATCCTCTGGCCCACCGGCGTACTGCAGGATGAGATCGATTTGCCACACACGCAGGTGATTGCGATGAAGGAGGCCGACCGTCGCGGCAGCTCCTGCCCGATTCTGTTCGCGTGGGACGGCCGTAAATACAGAATGGTCACGGATGTGATTGGCGCGGGCGTCGTAGGCCACTGGTTCACGCCCACGCGTCGCAACATTCCGAATCCCGGAGAATGGATCAAGGTAGACGGCGACCGGCTCGCAGCAGTGAGTGGCAAGCTGAGCCTGCGCTTCATCGAGCCGATGGAAGAAGTGAATTACATCGACCAGTTGCGCTTAGTTGCCGTCGATCACCCGGAGAATGTCGAAGTCAATCCCGACGAGCGCTTCCTCGACGATCCCCCGTTCGCCTCGGGACGCGTCGTGGCATCGCAAGGCGCGCACCCGCCCGTCGCCGGATGGGATGGCGAGGGCCGGGATGCACTCGATAAATTGACACGGAGGGATCATCAGTTTGCCAGCGGGTTCACTCGGCTGCCCTACGACGGCTTTGCCGACATGCACAATTTGACGCTTGATCTTGGCCACGTCGACACAGCGGCCCCACTGAAGCTGCTGATGACCGGCTACGTGAACTACTTCAGCGCGACCTCGCTATACGCCGCATGGCAAGCGGGCGTGAAGCCGATTTCGCCCTATGTTGAGGCGCAACGGCCCGACGGCACATGGCAGCGCATTCCGGGCGAAGCGGGTTTTCCCGCAGGGCAGGAGCGGACCATCGTGGTTGACCTCACAGGCAAACTGCCTTCAGGCACCCGCCGCATTCGCCTCGTCACGAATCTCGAAATCTACTGGGACCAGGTGCTCATCGACAACGCTCCCGAAGCCCAGTCGCGCACTACTGAAATTCCACTGGCACGTGCGACCGAACATTTCCGCGGCTACCCGACGCAGATCGAAGGTGCAAGTCCTGGCGACCTCGATTACGACTACGACCGCGTCAGCCTCACCGGCCCCTTCCAGCACCAACGCGGCAATTACACGCGATTTGGCGACGTGACTTCGCTCGTGAAGGGCATCGATGATCGCTACGCCATTTTCGGCAGCGGCGAAGAGATCGCGACGGAGTTCGATGCGACTCGTTTGCCTGCGCTCCCGGCCCATTGGAAGCGCGATTACTTCTTCTACGCGAATGGCTATGTGAAGGATATGGACTGGTGGGATGCGTCGCCGTTCACCGTGTCGCAGCTGCCGTTCCACACCATGACCACCTATCCCTATCCCGCCAACGAAAAATTTCCGGACGACGCGACCGCGTTGGCCTATCAGCTCCAGTGGAACGATCGTTTCGATTCGGGCGAGCCGGTGCGTTCCTATCGGTTCAATTATCAGGAACTGCGATCGACACCAGAGGACGACGCGTCGCCGACAATCCCGGCTGCTGGACCATGAACGACATCGTGCTCAAGCCGGCCGTGCAACAGCTCAAACTGATGCGCGCCGGCGAAATCTCTATTCTTGAGTTGGCCGCAGCGCACATTGCGCAAATCGAGCGTCTCAATCCCAAATTGAATGCCTTCGCCGACTTCGATCCTGAACGAGTCCGAGCCGAAGCTGCGCGGTTGCAGGATTCGAAAAGCGAACCTGGCCCTCTGTATGGGCTGCCCGTTACGGTGAAATCATCGATCTCCACTGCCGGCTACAAATGCGAAATAGGCAGTCTGCTGAACAAAGGAAATGTGCCGAACGAAGACGCAGTCGTTGTCGCGCGGCTCCGCGCCGCAGGAGCATTGATTCTCGGCACCACGAATTGCCCCGAATTCCTGATGGCCTATGAGACCGACAATCTCCTCCACGGATGCACATCAAATCCGTGGGATCTGACGTGCACGCCGGGCGGCTCCAGCGGAGGAGAATCGGCGGCCATTGCTGCAGGTATGTCAGCGCTGGGGCTTGGCTCGGACAGCGGCGGGTCCGTCCGCGTGCCCGCGCACTTCACCGGAATTTGCTCGCTGAAGCCGACACCAGGCCGTATCCCAGGCGCTGGGCACCTGCCCCCGTGTGTCGGACCATTTTCCGTTCTCGGTGCTGTAGGCCCGATGGCGCGGACCATGGACGACGTCACCTTGGCTTTCCGAACTCTCTGCGGCCGGGACCCGAACGATCCCGTGAGCCCACCGGTGGCTCTGCGGGATCCGGATCTCAATGAACTACGCGCCAACACCATCGGGTTTTTCGAAGACGACGATCTCATTCCCGTGACGTCCGAAACGCGCGCGGCGGTGAAAGCGGCGGCCCAGGCTTTGCGCGAAGCCCGCTTTCGCGTCGAGCCTTTCCGGCCCCGTACTTTGGAGCAACTACGCAAATTATGGTGGAAGTTCTTCGTGCAATGCGGAGCAATGTTCTACGGGCCCGCCATCGCCGGCAAACGCGCCCAACTCAGTCCAATATTCTTAGAATTCCTTCAAATCGCCGAGTCTCTGCCACCGCTGACTGCTACGGAACTACTCAACGCGTGGGCTGAACTCGATCTGCTCCGCGCAATGATTCTCGAAGAAATGTCCGCGTTTCCAATCCTGCTTTGCCCGGTCGCCAGCATTCCCGCATTCCGCCACGGGGAACGGAAATGGACCATCGAAGGCCGGCCGATTGAATACTTAGACGCAGTCCGGCACACGCAATGGTTTAACACTCTGGCTGCGCCCGCCGCAGTGGTTCCTATCGGCCGATCGGCCGAGGGATTGCCGATCGGTGTCCAGATCGTCGCGAGGCCGTTTGAGGACGAAGTAGTCCTTGCCGTTGCGTCCATCGTCGACGCAGCATTCGGCTACCGCCCGCCTCCCATGGCAATCACTGCCTAGCCCCCGCCAAGTCAAGTTCATCCGTCACAGACAGATGTTCAATCCTTCGCTAAAAACGCAGTGACAGGTGCGGTGCGTCACACACACCGCACCTCCACCCTTAGGTGGAGGTGATGGGTGATCGACAGAGGTAGCCTTGATCTTCCCCGGAACGGAGCACATAGGGTGCGCGAAAGTTGGCAAGCACGATTTGCCGAAACCCCTGATGTACTGAAAAATCCGCAGCACAGGCAAACGGTTGTGCAGGTGCGGGATTTTGAAATCGGCGGGGACGACTTCATCACCATGGCTGGGCCATGCTCGGTTGAGACCGAGGCCCAGCTCATGACTACCGCAAAACATGTCTGCGCTGCCGGTGCGCGAATCCTTCGCGGTGGCGCCTTCAAGCCCCGCAGCTCTCCCTACGCATTTCAAGGGCACGGTCTCGAAGGCCTCAAGTTGCTTGACCGCGCCCGCGCTGCGACAGGCCTCGCGATTGTCACCGAGGTGATGTCGGAATGCGACGTGCCGTTGGTCGCCGAGTATGCCGATATCCTGCAGATCGGTTCCCGCAGCATGGAGAATTACACCCTGCTTGAAACTGCTGCGCGTTCAGGCCGTCCAATCCTGCTGAAGCGCGGCATGGTGGCAACCGTTGCCGATTTGCTTCGTTCGGCACAGATCATTATCGATAACGGAAATCCCAACGTCATTCTTTGCGAACGCGGCATCCGCACCTTCGAAACGGCGACACGCAACACCTTCGACGTCACAGCAATCGCGCTGCTGAAGCACATCTCGCACCTTCCGGTCATTGCCGATCCAAGCCATGCTGCTGGATGTCGCGACCTTGTACCGGCGCTCGCCCGCATCGCCGTGGCCGCCGGCGCAGACGGTTTGCTGATCGAGGTGCACCCCGATCCCGACCGCGCCTGGAGCGATGGAGAGCAATCTCTCAACTTCGCCGAATTCGACGACACCATGGCTTCGCTCGAGCCCTACATCGCGTTGCGCGGGAAGGCACTGCGCAGGCAAGCCGATGCCCGGCCGATGGAGGCAGTGGGATGAAGTTTCGGGCCACTGCATTTAACATTTCAGCCTGCCTTGCGATGCTTTTCTTCTTGTGCGGATTTGGCTCTGACCGCGCGGACGAAGTTGGCTCGGACTTCATCGTGACCGCGGCACCCGTCTACGAGCCGCTCGCCGCGCTGCACGGTCAGGAGCGTTTTCCGAAAGGCGCTCAGTTGTTATTTGTCCATGAAGGCAAGACGCAGCCATTCGTAACCAGCTTCGCGGCGTCCGCCGATGCCAATGTCTCTTTCGACGGCAAGAGTGTGCTCTTCGCGGGCAAGAAGAATGCAAGCGATCCATGGCAGGTGTGGGAACTGGCGCTTGCCGATCAATCGCTCCGCCAACTCACATCGGGAACAACAGACGCGATTCGCCCACTCTATTTGCCTGGCGCGCGCTTCGTTTATGCCCAACGCACTCCATTCGGCTTTCAATTGAATTCAGCGTCGATCGATCCCCCTTCTATTCCCGGCGAATCCGCAAGGGACCGCGAGATCTTGCCGCTGACCTACACGAACGCCAACGCAATCCCAACCGACGTATTGGCAGACGGCCGCATTCTGTTTGAATCAGGCTTCCCACTCGGCTCCGGCGCCACCCCGGAATTGTTTCTCGTCTACTCCGATGGATCGGGCGTCGAGTCCTATCGCTGCGATCACGGCGTGGCCCGCTGGGCCGGAAAACAGTTGGAATCCGGAGATATCGTCTTCACGCACGGCTCGTCACTTGCGCGCTTCACTTCACCTCTTGCGCACGAAGAGCGCATCTCGGCACCAAACGCCGAATTCGCCGGTGCGATTGCCGAAACCGAATCGCATACCTGGCTCGTGAGCGTACGGGCTGCGCCGGAAAAACATTACGTCATCAAGTTATGGAAGCCAGGCGACTCAGCAATGCAATCCGTCCTCGCCGAATCCACGAACGACCTCGTCGAGCCGGTGCTGATCGCGCCGCGCAACAGGCCAAAGCGCCATCCTTCGGGGCTGCACCCCTGGGACTACGCAAATCTCCTGGCCCTCGATGCACGTCTTTCGCGCGATGGAACTCTGAAGGGAATGCCAGTTTCCGTGCGCCTCGATACCGAGGACGCCGAAGGCCACGCGACCACGCTCGGCACCGCTCCTGTCGAGCAGGACGGCTCCTATTTCGTACAGGTCCCCGGCAATCGCCCCATTCGCTTCTCTCTGCTCGATGCGCACGGCACTGTTTTGCGTCAAGAGCGCGGCTGGTTTTGGGCACGCGGTGGAGAGCAGCGCATCTGTGTCGGCTGCCACACCGGACCGGAGCGCGCCTCGGAGAATCGCATCCCTGCTGTGTTGCTGCGCACCACGACGCCCGTTGATTTGACCGGCACACGTCAGTCACAGGCGGCGCCAGACTCCATGGGAGGCCGCTGAGATGAACCGCCTCATTATGCTTTGCGCTTTTGCCGGAACAATCGCAGTGCCCTGCGTGACGAGCGCGCAGACACGACTAGCAGGCTCAAGCTCGCCCGCGACGCAAGTCTCCGCACAGACACCGGCCACACCACAAGCGCCGACAATCCGTTTCGAAGATGCTACCGACCAATCCGGCGTCGATTATGTGCACAGCTTCGGATCGGCCCAGTTGGGCTCGCTGCTCGAAGGCACAGGCGCCGGCTGCGTCTGGTTCGACTACAACAACTCCGGCCTGCCCTCTCTCTATGTCGTAAACGGCCGCCCGCTCGACGACTCGATGCATCCGCATCCGCTGAAGGTCAAGCCGAACCCCGCCCCGCACAATCATCTCTATCGCAACGACGGCAACGGCCACTTCACCGATGTAACGGACAAAGCTGGCCTCGATCCCGACATGTACGGCATGGCAGTGGCCGCTGCGGACTATGACAACGACGGTCATGTCGACCTGCTCGTGACTGGCTATGGAAAGACGATCCTTTACCACAATGACGGTAACGGCCACTTTACCGACGTCACTGAAAAGGCCGGGATCAAGGTCGACGGATGGGCCATCAGTTCAACCTGGTTGGACTACGACAAGGATGGCTGCCTCGATCTTTTCATCGGGCGCTATGTCAAATTCGATCCCAAATATCGCGCATACTACGCTGCTGATAACTACCCCGGACCGCTGGACTACGAAGGTGAAACAAACAAGCTCTATCACAACAACTGCGATGGAACCTTTACCGATGTGACTGACAAGTCAGGCATCGGCGCATTCGTTGGACGTACCATGGGCGTTACTGCGGCCGACTTCGACGGCGACGGTTGGGATGACATCTACGTCGCCAACGACCGCACCGAGAACTTCCTCTTCCACAACAAGCATGACGGAACCTTCGAAGAAATCGGAAACGATACAGGCACCGCATTCGGGCAGAACGGCGAATCGACATCCTCCATGGGTCCTGTGTTCGCCGATCTCGAAGGGCGCGGGATCCTCGATCTATGGGTCACAGACGGCCATTACAATCGCCTGCTCCGCAACACGGGGTCGAACTCCGGCCAACTAGGTTTCGATGACATCGGTGCGACGAACGGAGTCTCGCAGGCGAACGCGCAGTACGTAAGTTGGGGAACCGGCGTTTACGACTTCGACAACGACGGCCTTCTCGATATCCTCATCTTCCATGGCGGACTCATTCACCTCATCCCGCAGGAACACACGCTATTTCGCGGTCTCGGCAAGGACCGTTTCGCAGACGTCTCGCGAGATGCTGGCCCAGTGCTCAGCCAACGGACCGTCGCGCGCGGCGCATGTTTTGCGGACTATGACAACGACGGCAAAGTCGACGCATTCCTGGTGAATCTTGGCGCAAAGGGCACGCTCCTGCACAATGTTTCAACCAACACAGGCCACTGGTTGGCAATCAAGCTCCAGGGAACGAAGAGCAATCGCGATGGCATCGGCGCCCGCGTTGAAGTGTACGCCGGCGAGAAACGCTGGACGCAAGAGCGCGTAGCGGACTCGGGTTACTTGTCGCAGAACGAGGCCCGCCTGCACTTCGGCCTGGGCGCGGCAACCAGCGTCGACAAGATTATCGTGCACTGGCCGAGTGGCCGCGAGCAGATCCTCGAAAAGCAAGAAGTAGACCGCACGCTGACCATCGAGGAGCCGAAATGATCGGCTCCTTCCAAACGCGATATGCCGGCTTGATCGCGTGCCTTTTTCTGATCGGTACGGCAACACTCTGCGTAGCATTTTGGATTGCCGATCCCGCGCGCGCTGACATCAATGAAACGACGGGCACTGGAAGGACCGGCGAAATTTTGACCTACGCTTCTCCGGTAGAAATGCTCTACTCCCACGACGGCAAGCGCCTCTATGTGCTGTGCCAGGGCACCGATCAGGTAAGAGTCCTCGATGCGGTCAACTTCGAGGCCATCAAAACAATTCCGGTCGGCCATGTGCCTCGCGGATTCTCGTTCTCGCCCGATGGCACGCGCCTCTTTGTCGCCAACACCTGGGATGACACAATCTCAGTGATCGATACAGGCGCGCTCGAAGTGATAGCAACATGGCCTGTCTCCGCTGAGCCGTCCAATGTCATTGAGGATCGCGAAGGCAAACACCTCTTCGTTGCCAATCGCATCAGCAACGATGTCGCCGTGCTGAATGCGCAGACTGGTGAAGAAGAGAAGAGGCTCGCGGCAGGACGCGGCGCAAGTTACATCACTCCTTCTCCCGATGGCAGCCGGCTCTACGTCACACATGTCTACCCGAATCCAGCGCGGCAAAGAGCTGCGCCCGAGTCGGAGATCACAGTCATTGATACTTCTCGCGCCGTCGTAGTCGAGCGCATCCCTTTGCATAGTGTCGCCCACGGCTTTCATGTGGCCTTTTCTCGAGATGGGCGCCTGGGTGCGGCCGCAGGATTACATCCCAAGAACCTGGTTCCTCTAGCGCATTTGGAGCACGGCGGTGCATTCGCCGACACGCTGACGCTCTTCGGATCCGACATTGGCGAAAAGCCGATCGAGGTTCCACTCGACGAATTGGAGCGCTACGCTGCTCGTCCCTTCGGCGTGGCGATAGCTCCGGATAAGTCGCGCATCTATGTGACCAGCGGCGGATCGGAGATTGTCACCGTTATTGATGTGCCGCGAGTGATGCGCTTCCTGCGCGCCAATAAGCCGCCCTTCGCGCAGGACCTATCGGCAAGCAGCAATTATGTCATCGCACGAATCGCCGTCGGACAGGATCCCCGTGGCGTTGTGTTCTCCAGCGATGGGCGCAGCCTACTCGTCGCGAACCGGCTCGACGATACGATCAGCGTGATCGACACGCGCTCCAATCGCGTTACATCCACAATTCCGTTAGAAGGGCCGAAGCGTCTGTCGGTCCTGCGCCACGGGGAGCAAACCTTCTACACCGCGCGCTACTCCTTTCAAGGCCAAATTGGATGCGCCAACTGCCACATCGATTCAACGTTCGACGGCTTGACCTGGGACCTCGAGCCCGATGGTTTTGGCCGCGACATCGTAGATAACAAATTACTCGAAGACATCAAGGGCACCGAGCCTTTTAAGTGGAACGGCGGCAATCCGGACATGCCCACCGAATGCGGCCCACGCACCGAGAAATATTTCTGGCGATCAGAAAACTACGATGATCTCACGCTCACCGATCTGGTCGTGTACCTTCGCAGTCTTCCTCCAAGGCCCAATCGTTGGCGCCAGCCCAGCGGCGAATTGACTGCGGCACAGGAACGCGGCAAGTTGATCTTCAACCGCGCGACCGATAGCTTTGGCAAACCTATCGCCGAAACGAATCGATGCTCCTACTGTCACAGCGGCCCCAAAGGCACGAGTAAGAAATCGTTTGATGTTGGGACCAAAAGGCTCACAGACAACTCTGGTCTGTTCGATACGCCGCAGTTAACGAACATCGCGCTCACGGCGCCTTATTTGCACGATGCTGCTGCGGCGACACTCGAGGAGATCTGGACGAAATTCAACCCGGACGATCGTCACGGCCGCACCAACGATCTGAAAAAAGATGAGCTGAACGACCTGATCCAGTACCTGAGGACGCGATGAAAACAACTTCCGCCTTCGCAATCGTTGCAGCCGCGCTCCTTGCCGCTTCGGCTTCGATAGTCAACGCTGCACCGCCATCCATTTACGTCCTGAAATCCCACACAGCCAGCATGGGCACGAAAGGCGCGAACGCGCGATTGGCCCCACCGCAGTTGGTGCGCTATCGTTTCGAAAACTTCACTACCGCTAACGGCCTGCCGGACGATCATGTCTATTCGGTCCTTGTCGACGGCGACCGCATTTGGGCAGGTACCGACAATGGCCTGGGCCTCTACGAAAATGGCAAATGGAAGACCTTCAACACGAAGGATGGACTCGCGCACAGGGCGGTCTTATCGCTTGCGTTGGATAAGCGAACGGGCGATGTCTGGGCTGGGACGATGGGCGGATTGAGCCGTATCTCTGGAGGCCGCATTGATACCTATACGCAGCTCAATTCGGGCCTCAGCAACGATATTGTTTACGGCGTTTCGGTAGAAAACGAAAACGTCTGGGTCGCAACAGCTGCCGGCGCCAGTCGTCTCGACCTCAATACTGGCGAGTGGTCGCTCTACAACGAACGCAATACGCCCATGGCGGAGATCTGGGTCTATGGCGTTTCAGCCACGCCGACCAAGGTCTACTATGCCGTGTGGGGCAGCGGCGTCCTCGAGTATGACCAGAAGACGAAGGTCTGGGATAAGTACGACGATCCGGATGGCGAAAACGAAATGGTGCTCTTCAAGGACCAGGGCCTGATCCATGAGATCACCACGTCAGTTAGTTATGTGGACAACGTACTTTGGGCCGCAACTTACTTCGGTGATAGCCGCTATGACGGGCGTTATTGGCATAACTTCCTGACTAAGGATAGCGGGCTTCCATCGAACTTCACCAACGTCGTCAAAGGCGTCGACGCCAACCGCGCCTGGTTCGGGACAGATAAAGGGTTGGTATACTACGACGGCGTGAACTGGGCCGTTTATCGGCCGTCGCTTACGACCGGAAAACCCGAAATGACCGTACGCGATGCCCAGGGCCGCATCACTCAAGTGCCCGTGACCACTGCGCCCGCTCACCATTACATTCTGAACATCGATTTTCAAGGCAACGACATTTGGGTGGCCACCGCAAAAGGGTTGAGCCATGGAATTCTTCAACAAGAAAAATAAGGAGCCATCATCATGTTTGATTTCACAGAAATTCTGGAGACCATTGCACACGCGCCGATCAAGAAGCGGGCCATGACCAACCACGGAGTGCTGAATGAGGCCTATGCCTACGTCAAACCCAGCTCATTTTCGCGCGGCATGCGAATCGACCTTAACGGGTTGACGATTCTACTTATCTCGGGGACGGCTTCAATCGACGAAGAAGGCAAGAGCGTGCACATTGGCGATTTCCGCGCCCAGATGAGGCGCACTCTCGCTAACATTACGGGATTGCTCGAGAGCGAAGGGTGCACGTGGCACGACATCGTACGCACCAGCTGCTACCTGCGCGACATTGACCGCGACTACGAGATTTTCAACGAAGAGCGCACCGCGTTCTTCAAGGAGCAGGGACTCGATCCACTCCCCGCATCGACTGGCATACAGGCCAAGTTATGCCGTCCGGAGTTGCTGGTCGAGATCGAAGCGATTGCCATGTTCCGTACTGACAAGGCCAACGGCAATAAGGAGCAGTGATGACGCGCAAACGGTGGCTCAGCATCGCGGCGTGCTTGATGGCCGGGGGAGCCGTCACCATCTTCGCAGCGCAAGCGCCTGAAGCGCCTCCAACTGGAGGCGCGCATGTCTGCGAGTGTGGCGCGCATCCTCCGGGACCACCGGCGGATCGAACGGTGCAGCCCTACGCGGGCGAGCCCACGGACATGAGCCCCTACTCAAAGTTTGCCGCGCCCTACGATCTCAACTACATTCATCCGAATATCTACACTGGCGCGGGTCGCGACATTCCGGAGCCCAAAAACTTAACCGAGGTGCGCATCGGTTTCTTCGGCCCCATCGAGCGCACGCCCGATCAGGTTCTCGGACTGCGCATGCTTCACGGTGCGCAGTTGGCGACCGATGAAGCCAACGCGAATGGCGGCTACGGCGGAAAGCCTTTCCGTCTCATGCTCCACAACGACTACGACAATTGGCAGGCCAAGGCAGAGTACGGCGACGATCGTCCCACAGACCCCACAATCTGGGGTTCGCCATCAAACGAAACCGTAAAGATGGTCTACGACGATCAGGACTGGGCCATCTTCGGATCGATCAATTCCGAGTCGACACACATCGTGTTGCGTGTCGCGTTAAAAGCCGAGATTCCCATCGTCAACTCAGCCTCCACCGATCCCACAATTCCAGAGACCTACATCCCCTGGTACTTTACCGATCTTCAGGACGATCGTGTGCAATCTCTCACGCTGGCGCGGCGTATATACACAGAACTCGGCTTGAAACGTGTCGCGATTCTGCGCGTCAATAACCGCTACGGGCGCTTCGGAGTCCCAAAGTTTCGTGATGCGTCGCGGCGACTCGGCCATCCGGTCGTGATCGAGCAAAAATTCATGCCCGGAGACACGGATTACACGCGCGAATTGAAGATCATTCAGGCTTCGCGCACCGACGCAATTGTGCTTTGGACGGACGAAATTCCGGCAGCAAATATTCTCAAGCAAATGCGTACCCTCGGAATGAAGCAACGCGTATTCGGCTCACATCGCACGCTTGGCCCGGAGTTGTTGACGGAGGCAGGACCTGCCGCTGAAGGATTCGAGGCCGTCTTTCCCTACGATCCAACCCGCAACGATCCGCGCTGGCTCGACTTCAACAAGCGTTTCGATGCGAAGTTTCACGAGCAGCCCGAGCAGTTTGCATCGCTGGCATACGACGCCATGAATGCATTGCTCGACTCCATTTGCAAGGCTGGTCTGAATCGCGCGCGCATTCACGATGCGCTGGCCGGCATGGGTTCCTATGACGGCGTAACGGGACACATGGTCTTCGATCCCAACCAAAAGAATGTGGCTCCGATGTTCCTCGGGACTATCCACGACGGCCAGATCACTTACCGAGTCGCAAAGATGGAGAAGGAACCGGCTCCCGCCCAAACGGCCGAAGCGCAACCGGTACCGTATGCGCGAGTAGGTGAGGATGGAGTAAGCTACTCCGGCCCAGCGCGTCCCGATGTGCCGCAGGGCCCATTGCACATCATTCTCTTCGGACCACATGCAGACCAGATTGCAATGTCACCGGATGTTCAAGCTGCGATTACCGGGAGATCTCGGAACAGCCGATCCTGGCAGATCGTACCCATCGCGAGCGACCAAAGCTGGGGCGCTGCTTCAACGCAATTAGTACACGCACTATGCGACGAACATGCGGTGATGATTATCGCCTTGGATCGCGATGCGGCGCATTTGTCGGAGCAACTGGCACTGAAGGCATTTGTCCCGGTGCTCGCCTTGAGCGACGACAAAGCGCTCACCTCCACCAACGTCCCGTGGATATTCCGCCTTCCTTCGAGCACCCAGCCTGCAGTTGCGTTGCAGCTCGTTCAACGGGCCATCTCTCACAGCGGTCCAAACCCAGAGCGATTGCGCGACGCGCTGGCCTCCGGTGACCAATTCCTCGGGCTTGCTTTTCTGTCGACAGGGGAACCGAAGGTCCCGTAGAGATTCCTGCCTCGATCGCCTCTCAAAAGCTCACAACAGACATAAAAGAAGAAGGGCAGCCCCGAAAGCCGGGCCGCCCTTCTTGTTCGTTACGCCGCAGTGGATATTCCGCGGATTAAGGCAGGTAGTAACGGAACGAGGTCCAGAACATATTGTCGATGCCCTTGGCCCCAATTCCCGAGGCTCCCGACCAGCCTTCGCGCACAGCATATCCATATTGAATGCTCTGGCGTAGACGGCCGCGATCGCCTTTGTAAATGTCGTACCAGTAACCGCCCGTGATTTCCTGCACATCGCGCACTTGCGCACCGCAGGAGCCGCCGGGGGCATAGCCAGTCGACGCGCCCCCGTTGTATCCCGGATTGCTGGTCGTGTTGCAAGCAGAGTTGGAAAGCAGCCGTGAGCCATAACCGACTGCGGAATTGCTTGGTGCGCCCCAATGGCCGCCCCATTTTCCGCCGGCGGCAATGGCTGCAGCAGTGGCAGCGGTGACGCAGGTCGGTTTCGTGGCTCCGGTTGGCGTATAGCAGAGGTCAGCAGTCGGCGCGCCCAGTGAAGTCGTCGCTCCGGCTACACCCCAATCATCACGGCTGGCATAGTCCCCGCCGTAGTCCGCCCAAATCAGCAGGCGAGGAGTGGGGTTCGCTTCAACCGTAACTAAGCCGGAAGCGTTATGGATTGGAGAGAGTCCACCCCAGCCAGCGGTGGTGAGGTCGGCAAGAGTGGAGTCGCCGTAGCGGCCCAGCCCCGTTCCATACATGCCCTTCGCGCCAACGGTGAGCGCCTTGGTGATCGGCACGCGGAAACTGGCTCCGGCGCCGCCCTCGAAGACGCTGTCTTCAAATGATCCGCTTGCCGATAGAGCGGGAGCAACCGCCGCGCCTGTGGCAACGTCCGTCAGGCCGCCGTACAAGTTCCTGTCGGTCGTTTCACCGGGATAGACCGTCTCGTGCGCGAAGCGGCCGATCCCGAAGAGTTCGTAGTGTCCCCAGCCCGGATCGATCGCGATTTTCGCGATGATATCTGGCGCCTGGTTGAAAGAGAGATTTGCGATGTTGGCGCAACCGTTGACCGTTTTGTAAACCGGCACTGCGACGTGAATTGTGTTCCCGGCCGAATCCGTTTCCACTTGGTCGCTGTAGTTCACAATCGAAGTGGATGGCGAGCAGGTGCTGATTGCCGCGTTGTAGTTGCCACCGTTATTACCTGCGCTGCCGATAACCGCGTAAGGAGTGTTACCGGCCAGCGACGCCGTGTAAAGAATCTGCGGATTCTCAGCTGCAACCCCGAATGCCACTTTGTTAAAGGTCTTGGTCACGCGGAACCCATACTGGCGCGTCCAGACAAAGCCCGCAACGTAGTTCGGGTCTATCGTCTGCGGCGTCAAGATGTCTCCGGATAGATTGGAGATGCCCTTCTTGTCTTCAGTGGCCAGAGACCACAACTGGCCGCCCGTAAAGGCCCAATGGTTGTTGGTTTCGGCCTGGGCCCAGACGACGCGCTGGCGCAGAACATAGCTGTTGGATTGGTTGTTGTTGGACGAGATGCCGGTGCCCAACCAATCAGCCTCATAGTAGCCGCGCAGCGTGCCCCAGTTGGTCTTCCCTTCGGCCATAAGGGTGACACGCGACTGCCGTGCGCTTCCGTAGAATTCGCCCAGCGAATACGCATCAGCGTGCTCGTAAGGAATCGCATTGAAGGCTGTCGGGATGTCGCTTCCAGTCGCCTTGGTGCGGTACACAGTTTCACCCGCGGCATAGCCGCCCGGTGTAATTGTGATTCCCTTGTAGTGAAGAGCGGGCGGATTTGAAATTGACTTCTTGATCGCAGATGTTTCGTCTGAGACCGTGGTCGCCAGAGATACCGCATTGGCCTGCAGGTCGGTCACCGTGGTCTTCAATGTCGATACCGCTGTCGCGTTGTCCGTGGTTGCCTGCTGCTGTGCGGTAGCGTCAGCTTCTGCCTTGGCCGCCGCAGCCTGCGCGTCTGCTGCAGTCTGCTGCGCCTGTTTCAACTGTTGATCTTTGGTCGCCAGGTCGGTCTTGAGGCTGTCGATCTGGCCTTGAAATTCCTGGCGCAGAGCCTGAATCTGATCCTCGACCGTTGGCTTTGGTGGCTGCTTCTTGATGACATGTTTCTTTGGGGGCGCAGGGGGGTCGCCGGCATAGGCATACGAACCGACAAGACTGGCTGCCAGAATTGCAACGGCAGCCGTATTAAGTCTCAATTTCATTGGGCCTCTCTTTTTCCTCTCCATTAGGTTGATTCGTGCAGTCACTCACCGACCACGTGAGTGCATTATCGGCATGAATGCGTCGTCCCATTAAGGCGTCGAATGGAATCCGAACGGCCGCGAAGTGCGGCACCCCCAAGCAATGCTTTCGCTTAAGCCATATCTGTTTGAAAGGCTCGCAGACTTTGATGAATATTTGACTAATTCACATATTTTTAACAATGCCGCTTCTTCAACAATGCGAAGTAAATGGAAGTTGAATTCATGTTCTATTCATATAGATATTCGCCGCGCTGTGCGCCCCCTCGCACTTATGCGGCGTGCACGACTAATGCGCACAGGTCACACCTACTTCGCACTACCGGCACTAAGTAGATTAGCCAGGATTCGGTAAGCTCCTGGGACTAACTCCGGAAGCTGGCGATATAAGGCATATGCAACATAGATATAAGTACCCTTCCCCGGATGTGCGACAAGAAGCCCCCCGCGCTGAGGATCCTGGCCGGCATCGGAGGTCTCCGTCAGAGCGGTGTAGCCTGGGTCCCATGTATCCAAAAAGGAGTGACCGCGCTCTTCTACCCATCCCTCAAAATCTTCCGGTTTGATTGCATTCGGCCAGTTGAGGAGTCGATTCGCAGGATCCAACAGTTTCACCGGGGCCTGTTCGTCCACCACGCGCTCCGCCATCCGTCCCATGGCCAATGGCAGTGGAGCAGGGAAGTTGCCGCTCTGGTACTGCACAATGAGGGCGCCGCCCTGCCGCACGAATTCGTCGAGCCGCGGCTGCGCAGCGGCGAGTTCCGGGCGCACAGAGTAGGCCCGAATGCCGACGACAATCACATTCCATGCAGATAAGTCGCCGCTCGCAATCTCCTCTGCAGTGAGTAAGTGCGGCGTCCCGCCTAAGCCCTCGATAGCGTCCGGCACCAGATCGCCGGTACCCATCACATAACCGATGCGCAATCCCGGCGCCAGCTTTACATCTACTTTGCGGGTGCGCAGCACGGCAGGCTGGTACTGGTTATAAAGTCGCAACCCGGCATAACCTACACTTCGCCATCCGGTCTCATACGTCCGGCCGTCGCTATGCGCCCCGGCTTGCACAGAAAATCCGCCAGATTCGGTTGCGGCCGGGGTCACCGAAAACAAAATCGGCTCTGTATCTCCGGCACTGGTCCGATGAAACTTCGCTTCGGACGGCTCTGCCCGCCAACCCGGCGGCAATTTTAGTCCAACAGTCCCATCGGCCGCAGACTGTGTGTGGACCGTGACCTTCATCGGCAATGCGCTTCCGTCGAGCGGCAAAATGCGAGCTTCCGGTTCAACGCGCACCCCAATTGCCGGTGCCACAACCAGTGGCTCATAGATACCGCCGGGGCCCGTGACACGCTCGAGCGTTTGCACCACCCGGCCAAGACGGATCGGTACACCCTCATAGGAGAACTCCGCCCATGCCGCCAGAGGCCATGGTGCAAACGACCGCTCGCGCCATGCCGGATTCGAGATGTCGTAGTACGGCTGTTCAATCGACGACCGCGTAAAGAAGGGCCGTGTCGATTCAGCGTTGTCGGGAACCTTGAGGCTGAAGATCGCATCCGAAGCTTGATCTTTTCCCGCAGTGCTCATGGCCTCTCCGTGCACCCACGGCTCGCTCGTCTCGCTTTCGAACCACGTTTTCACCAGGCGTGCATCGGTGGCGGCGATCGACGTATGTAGGTGAACCTTGAACTGCTCGCCGGCAGATACACTGCGTGGAGTTTCATCGGCCGAGCCGCCCCTGAATCCACCTACCTGTGCTGAAGACTCGTTAGTTCGATAAGCAATAAAATCCAGCCCGAGAAGCTCCGCCAGTGCGGCTTGGAATTGCCCAATCTTCGCGTCGAGTTCAAACACCAGATTCGCTTTGGCCTGCGCATCGAGTTCACTGCCTGCGACTTTTCCCCTGAGATCAAGTGTATGCCGATAAATCGCTGCGACTTTGTGAGCAACGGCTGTGTCCTGTTTGCACGGACACTCGGATTCGAGCTGCTTGAGCGATCCATCTATCGCCTCGAGGCCGTTGGCCAGCCATTCCGGCGCGTTGCCCGGTGCGAGGTACGCGAGTCCCGCAACACTCGTGTCGATTCTGACCTTACTGTTGTGGTACAGATCGTCATCGCTCGTGTGCTCGCGCGCCGTCGGCTTCGCAGCCGCCGCGACCGCCCACAGATGATAGCTCGTGCTCGACGGCCCACTCAGTGCTGGATTCGCACCACCATTCTGAGATTTCTGTTCGCCCCACCCCTCGCGCGCAATCTGCACATAGCTGCGGCCCAACGTGGAATCGCGCGTACCAACCTGCACCGTCACGTCACTTGAAGGAACACCGGAGATCCACTCCCCGGTGACGTAATTCCGAAACTTCGCCGGCGCCCATTTTCCCGTTGCATAGTCGAACATGCCCTTCTCAGTAACCGGCGCAAAGGGAACCATCGAATACACCGCGAGCGGTTGCCACGGCTGCAAGCCTGCTTTCAGTTGCTCCGGAAACACGTTCGGATCGGCGGCAGCCTTGAATACCTCCTGCGCAATCTCACCCGAAACCTGGTGTTGCCCATGCCCGTCCGTGATGCCACCAACAAAAGTGGAGACGATGACCTGCGGCCGCTCGCGCCGCACCGCTAACACTGCGTCGTAAAGCACGCGATCGTGACCCCAGCGCGCAAACGACTCCTCCTGCGTCTTCGAGAAACCAAAATCCGCTTCAGTGCCCCACAGTTGCTTTGCACCGTAATATTCATCGGCCTTGAGCAGTTCGTTCGTCCGGATGATTCCGAGCGCGTCGTAGGCGTCGGCCGACATCGCATTTTGCCCGCCTTCACCGCGCGTCAGTGTGAACAACGTCGCCCGCACTCCCAGACCTCGCGACAGATAGGTCAGCAGCGCACCATCCTCATCGTCTGGATGAGCCACAATCATCATCAGGCTGGCCGTCGTGCCTAGCCGTTTCAATGACTGCTCCAGGGCTGCTCCACCGCGATCTTCTGCCAGAGGCAGCGCGATGGACGTGGGCTCTGCCGTGGGAAGCTCGTGCGTCGCCACACGACCCTGTTGCCCGGCCTCTTCTTGTTGAGCGTCGTTTTGTTGAGCCCGGAGGCAAAGCGGACTCGCCTCTACGAAAATCAGGCTCGTTGCAACTGCCAGGATGGTTGCGCGATGAACTCTCTCGACTAAGGACATGGTCCTCGCCAGTGTACAATCCGCGAGAGTAGCGTCCAAAGATCGAACCCTCCAGTGATCTCCTCATCAACCAGCAACGAAGCAACAGAGTCACTGCAACGGCGCATTGGTCTGCGATCCGCAGTTCTCTTCAACATGCTCGAGATGATCGGCGTGGGGCCGTTCATCACATTGCCTTTGGTGATCGCTGCGGCGGGTTATCGGCTTTCCGTAGGCGCGTGGCTGCTGGGTGCAGGCATCGCGGTGGCCGACGGTCTGGTCTGGGCTGAATTGGGTGCGGCGTTTCCTCGTGCAGGCGGATCATATGCGTTTCTGCGCGAAATCTACGGACCCGACCGCGCAGGCAACTGGCTGAGCTTTCTCTACGTCTGGCAGTTAAGTTTTTCCGCGCCGCTTTCCATCGCGTCGGGCTGCATCGGGCTATCAAGCTTCCTGGCCTGGTTCTGGCCCCGGCTCGACACCGCGCCCATCGCGGTTCTACCAGCGCTCCACTATTCAAACTTCGCGGCAGCCACCACATGTCTTCTCGTGACCGCGCTGCTCTATCGCAATCTCAGCTCTGTCACGAGGCTCGCGTGGGTTCTGTTCGCCGGAGTCATGGCAGCAATGGCAGGCGTCATTGCATCGGGCTTTGCGCATACGGTCACATCGGGAAACTGGCACATACCCGCCTCGCCCGCACAGTCCCTGGGATTGGCCGTCGGAGGACTCGCGCAGGCCACATTGATTGCCACCTACGACTACTGGGGTTACTACAACATCACGTTTCTAGGCAGCGAGGTGCGCCAGCCCGAGCGCACTATCCCGCGCGCCATTTTGCTTTCTGTCCTGTTCGTTTCCGCGTTGTACGTTGCCATGAACCTGGCCGCCCTCCCTGCTGTGCGCGATGCGGCGAAGGCTGCAGCCCAGTCCACAGCGCCGCTGCACCTCCAGCTAGTCGCCGATCTGGCAGGATCAGCCTTCGGAGTCTGGGCCGGTCGTCTAATGGCCGCGCTCATCATGTGGACTGCCTTCGCTTCGGTATTTTCCCTTCTGCTGGGCTACTCGCGCGTGCCCTTCGCCGCCGCACGCGATGGGAACTACTTTCGTGTGCTGTCCGCTGTGCATCCGCGCCATGGCATTCCGCACCGCTCGCTCGTAGCTTTGGGACTCGTCGCGTCAGTGTTCTGTTTTTTTTCGTTGCAGCAAGTCATCACCATGCTGGTCATCACGCGCATCCTCTTGCAGTTTTTTCTCCAGCAGATCGGTGTAATGCTATTGCGCGTGCAGCGGCCAGAACTCCCCCGTCCGTTCCGCATCCCCTTCTATCCAATTCCGCCGCTGGCGGCCATCGCCGGCTTTCTCTTCATTCTTGTGAATCGCAGCAATGCGACAGAAGGGCTGGCAGTAGCCGCAGGCATTGGCATTTCCGGCACGCTGATCTATCTCATCCGCGCGCGCCGTCTGCGCCAATGGCCTTTCGCGGGCCAGTCCTGACGCACGCGGACTGGCCATCCATGCGTCGCGTTTCCCGCTACCACCGATAGACGGAGATTTCGTCCAGGTAGACATTCCCCCAGGTGGTTGCACTGCTGTTTCCATCGATCTGGAAATTGGTGACGATCGCGGGAGCCCAGCCGAGGGCGTACCCGGAAAAGACCGTGAAGTTCAGGTCCTGCTCGACTCCATCGAGCCACACCGAGTGGTAGGTGACCCAACCCGAATCATTGTGCGAGTAGTAAATCTGAACATGGTGCCACTGGTTGACTCCCCAGCTATGCACGTCGCAGGGAGCATAGGAATGCAGCCAGGTATCATTAGCATTGGTCGGGGACCCGAGTTGACCGCATAATCCCATCGTTGGATCCAGCTGTCGCATTGGAAGCCCATGACGACGGTCTGGCCGTTGGGCATTGTCTGGTCCAAATCGAACTCGAGATTGGAGAAGCCGGCTGCGGACCCCGCGATGTAGACCCAGGTGTCGTAGAAGAAATTCTGCGATGTGTTGTTGTCGTCGAATTGGACGGAATAGCGCTGCCCGCCGAAATCATTGAACTGGTTCGCAAAGAGCCTGGCAGTTCCAGTCAGCGAAGGCGAATTCGTAAGGCTCATGGTGCCGCTCGAAGAGCCGCTCGTTCCGCCGTCATGAATGGTGATCCAGTTTCCCAGGGCCTGAATGCTGCTGACCTTCACCGCGTTCGACGGGATGATCGAGGAGCCGGAGCCCGACGAACTGAACGTGCTGGCTGCGGGCGCTGAGCTCACATCAATCGAGACATCAGTCAAACAGACCCCACCCGAACCGTTCCACACCTTTACATGCAGGGTATGCCAGCCGCTGGGTGCGGCAACCGGGCCATTGATGTAGTCCACCGGCCAGCTCGAGGTAGTGGCGCTGTTATCCAGCGAATAGCCGACTGCGGTCACAGGCTGCGAGGAGCAGGTGCTGGCAGTCATGTCAAGGGTGAACGGAGAAGATACCTCCTGGCCATTGGTAGGGCTGGTTATGACGGTCTGTGCGAGCGCGGGCATCACTGCTGGGGCAAGCGCCAGGCAGGCGCAGGAGAGATTCCGAATTAACTTCATCGAGAATTCCTTCAAAAAGAAATAGGTGCTGCGTGAAGCGGGCTGGCGCATGCTCTTCAACAGCAAGCTGCTGAGCGAACGAGTGTCACCGATGCCCCAGAACAGGGATCAAGTACTGCGCTCCCCCGAACTCTCGAAGGGAGCGGTCAATCATGAAAAGTTCTGTTGGGCTGATCTGAGCCTGAGACTTTGTAAACGCCTGCCGCGTGCTTCTCAGCAAACCTCTCTAGTGAAGGGCTTCCGACGAAAGATGGAATCGGAGGGCTCTATTTTTCGGGTAAAACGTCGAGCATCCTTCAACCAGGGCGCGGGGAATGTTGACCCGGAAATTGCGGTGGGGCACAGTTCCTTGTGAGTGGAGCAGCCTGACCGATCGACAATCAGTCGTGTAAGTTACTGACACAATTCTCCCATGCGAGAGGACAACGGGACAAGGCGGTGTTGCCCGGTACGAAGCAATTCATATTGATGTCACTTGATTTATTTTTCGCAATTTGATCTCACTTGATAGGCTTTTCGCGATATCCGCTCCTGGGCTAAATCCGCAACACTAAGCAGCGGCACGAGTGCGCGATCTTTTCTTGGCCGCGCGCACAGGTTTCTTTTCTACGATGGTTAGTCGCAGACCGAGCGTCTTGAGGACGGCGACCAAGGTCTTGAGCGTCGGATTGCCTTTGGGCGAGAGTGCGCGATAGAGGGACTCACGGCTGATGCCCGCCTGAGCCGCCACCGCACCCAATCCGCCGTATGCCTCGGCGACGGCGCGTATCGCTAACAGCCCGCCGCCACGCTCTTCGGGGTCGTCAAGGGACTCCAAAGCGACTTGCAGAAGCGTGACGGCATACTCTCGGTCCTCGCGTAGTTCTTCAATCTCCCGCGCATGGTGCGATACACCAGCAATAGGCTTTCTCATGGTTGCCTCAATTTCCAATCTGCCCAAAGCACCTTTGCCCTTGCGATATCCCTCGCTTGGCTGTTCTTATCTCCTCCGCAGAGAAGAATAACCATGCGTTGCCCCCGCTGCCCGCAATAAACGCGGTATCCTGCGCCCACATGGATGCGCAATTCGGTCACGCCCTCGCCCACAGGTTTGCAGTCGCCCAGGTTGCCATACTCAATCTGGTGCAGCCTAGCCTCGATTCGGGCCTTTGCCATTCGATCACGGAGACTTCGGAACCACGCCGTGTAGGGTTCACGCCCATCCTCTTGCTGATAACGGATGAGTTCGATCACGACGATAAGTGTAGCATAAAAGCTACAAGTGCGCGATCATTTTAGTCCATTTGATCGACCGGAGGATTCCCTTTGCAGAAGCAGTCAGCCTGAGAAAACAGATTGCTGCTTTTCGCAAAATCAAATGCCGAATATTCTATCGCGGTATAGTCGACGCCGATGCCGTCTTTTATGAATTCCGGCCTTATTCCTTCAGCCTCGAGGAGTCTAGGGAAGGTGCGAAGGTGAATATCCCCGCAGACAAACAGAATATTTTGGGCGTTTTTCTTCCTTAGTTCATTTAGCCAAAACCTTTCACGAATCGGGAACTGGTGAGCGATTTCGTGCGCGTGTGCAATCTTCTCGATTTCGTGCCCACAATTCTCGTCTTTCTCTAACACTGGATGGGAGACTTGCGTTCTAAATTCCTCAAGGCCGCAAATCTCGCGATCATTTCTATATTTAATACCTTCTCGTTCGCGCTGGTTTGGATCGACAAATTCGTGGGGAATCCCATGTGCTCTGTGAATCGCATCAAGGGATACAGCACTGTACTTGATCAAACATTCCGGTTGCTCCTCCTCCGCAAGAAGATCGAAAGAGTGCTCCATGATAGTTGACTCGATAACATCAATGAAAACTAGGTTCTCTTTTGTAAGGCCGCGAGGTTGTTTGTAGCGAGTTGCTTCGTGATTAACTCCAACGAGGTAGAGAATCACCGATTCCCCCTATTGGCTTGTGCATCAGTTCAAAAACATAGTCCGATAAAGCGTATCCCGCTGCACAGGCTTGAACCCCGCGTCGCGAATGATCCGCCGCAGTTCTTCCTCAGTCGTGCAGTTTGAAGTACCCGCAGCCCTCACCACGTTCTCTTCCAGCATCACCGAGCCCACATCGTTGCCCCCGAAGTGCAGCCCCACCTCAAGAACTTTCAGCCCTTGCGTCACCCAGCTCGCCTGCACGTTCTCAATGTTGTCGAGATAGAGCCGCGCGATCGCAAGCACCTTCAAATACTCGACAGACGTCGCCTCTTCCCAGCCGCGCCCGCCCAGCGCCGTGTTTCCCGGCTGAAAGCTCCACGGGATAAATGCCGTGAACCCGCCCGTCTCTTCCTGCAACTTGCGCACGACTTCGAAATGATTGATGCGCTGGTTGAAAGTCTCTCCCACGCCAAACATCATCGTCGCCGTTGTCCTCATGCCGAGCTGGTGCGCGGTCCGATGCACGCTCACCCAATCCTCAGTGCGGCACTTGAGCCGAGCAATCCGAAAGCGCACATCGTCGTCAAGAATCTCCGCGCCGCCGCCGGGTATGGAATCGAGCCCCGCATCGCGCAAGCGTGCGATCGTGTCGCGCAGACTCAACTCCGAGTACTCTGCAATCGCCAATACCTCAGACGCCGACAAGCAATGCAGCCAGATTTGCGGAAACCGCTGCTTAATCCCGGTGAAAAGCCGCTCGAACCAATCGATCTTCAGGTCGGGATGGAGACCGCCCTGCATCAACACGCCAGTTCCGCCCATCTCCACCGTCTCGGCAATCTTCTCGTAGATCTTTTCAAAGTCGAGGATGTACCCTTCGCTGGCCTTGGGCCCCTTGAGTGGCCGATAGAAGGCGCAGAAGGTGCAGTACTCGGTGCAGAAATTGGTGTAGTTGATGTTGCGATCGATGATATAGGTGACCACGCCCTCGGGATGCAAGCGTCGCCGCACCGCGTCGGCCTCAAACCCCAACCCGATCAGGTCAGGAGACTCAAAGTAGTCGAGCGCCAGTTGGCGAGTCAGCGGCATAGATCGATTCTATCAACAAGGAGAAATACCGGCGACTCAGCAACCTTGAACGCTTCACTTAGCCCGCTTCGAACGAAAGAGAAACAGTCCGCGGCTCTGCACCGGGTCCTTGCGCGTGCGGGAAATATTCCGAGCCGTCGAAATACCGCTGAACAGAACCAGGAAATCCCAGAAGGAGCGAACACGCTCTTTGAACTTTTGCCACTCCATTTGGATCTCCCATTCCTGTCCGAGGCTGAACGCCCGGTCACTCGGAGCCGGGAATCATTTCATTCGAGAAAGCAGAATCGCCTGAAGTTGCACGATTTCTTCCCGCGAAAGAACTCCCCGGCTTCGCTCGAACGCGCTCCGGCCGGCGGCTGCCCTCACCGTAGCAGCGCAGAGGCCGCCCAAAGCACCGGGGCCTGTCCGTGAAAATCCCCTGTCCGCCGGTGCCGAGCGAGGTAATACGCCAGATCGTCTTTCTTGCCCGTGCCCTCGCAGACATTCGTGACGTCGTTATTCTGGTCGATATAGCCAACCACCGCAATCCATGCTCTGCGCGCCGCAAGGCCATAGGTCGCGGCGTCAAGCCAGCCATTCTTTACGCCCGTGATCATGGCAAATGTGAACATGGCGGAGCTCGAAGTCTCCGGCCACGCTTCCTCATGATCGATGAGCTGACGCCACATTCCATCCTTGCCTTGGTATTTCAGCAGCCCTGCCATCATCTTCCGATAGCCATCCAGAATGCGCGCCCGCTGCGGATGGTCGTTCGGCAAATCACGCAAGATCTCGGCCATCCCTGCCGCAAACCAGCCATCGCCGCGTCCCCAGTAGAACGGCACATCCGGCGCATGAAAGAAAAGTCCATTCGGTTGCTGCAGCTTGTCGAGGTATGCCACCATCTCCTTCGCATCGCGATCGAGATACATCCGGTCGCCGGTGGCCCGATAAGCCTCAAGCTGCAGCATCGTCAGCATGTACATGTCATCGACCCAGAAGCGCGTCTCGCCCGAAAGCCCATCCGGCTGCGGGTTTTCCCACTGCCTGTCAGCCCAATACTTGCCCTCCTCCAGGTACTTCGGGTCTTTCGTCTGGATAGCGATCTCAAGCGGGACAATCCCAAAAACCGAGTCGTCGACATGATGGCGTAGGGGTCTGCGGTCCGCTTCCGCTCCCCCCGGGAGCAAGGGCTCGAACTTCCGAATCAGTTCGTTCCTCAGCGCCTCATCGTGTGTGAGCTGGGCGAAAGTCAGCGCGCCGTACCAGGTATCCGCCTCGGAGTAGTGGATCGTCTTGGAGTACTGATGCGGGCTGGTGACAAAGTGCTCGGCGAGGCTCTTGCCTACCTCTTGTGGCGAAGCGCCCTGCGGCCAATTTGTGAAGAAATCGTTGTTCTGGGCAACTACTGGCGCAGTTGCTGCGATGGTAAGTACCGCCGAAATTGCCACCAAAAGTGCATTCCTCATGCAATGGCTCCAACTCACTCTACCGATAAATCCGCTCTTGGCAATTACCCGCCAGACGCCCGCTTCGCCGTGCCTACTTGCCGGATTCGCTCTTAGCTGCAGGCGCGTCTGCAGGGCGCGGCTTCTTCTCGGGACTGGACACGCCCAGGCTCATAAGGAAAAACTTTAATCCCTTGCGCAACGAACTCGCTACCCCCATGATTTCGTTCTCCTCATCTGAGCCGGCTACCGGTCAACAGGACTGTTCGGCGCCGACGCAGCAGGTCCTGTTATAGCTGGTGCGCTTGATGCAGGTACCGTTGCAACCGATTCTCCGCGCAGGATGTTCAACGCGGCCGGCGGCAGCGGCTTGTCGGCGTTGGCCAGCAGCACGCTCACCTGCCATATCTCGGTATTCGTCAATTGTGTCTTGAAGTCCGGCATTCCCGATAAGCGGATTCCATTGGCGACCTTCCAGTACGTTTCGCCGGGAGGGTCGTCGCTCACGCCCACCACGCTGCCCGAAGGATGCTTCTCCCAAAGTGGCGGCGCGCTCGGAAACATGTTCTCGCCAATCGGCGCTGGCTTTCCGTGATAACCGTGACAGACCGCGCATTTCTCGCTGTAAACATGCGCGCCGGCGATGAATGTCTGTTCGTTCGGATCGATGGGAGGGTGCGCCGTCATCTCGCGGTCGATCCGCGCATGAAGGGCAATACTCGTAATTTGCCCCTCATCGGGCAATGGCGGGTCGGCCACCGCTACCGGCACTTTGCCGTAGTAGAGCCACACCAGACCTGCCAGTGGCACCAGAAGAACGCCCAGAATGATGCCAAAGAAGATGCGAACCATTAGACCCTGCCTCCGTTGCCCTTCATCCTAGTGCATTTGCTCGTCTCGGTGTAATCAAGCTATCGACTTCTCTCTCAATAAACGAAGATTCGCTGGACATCGCTCCTGGATTAGGCACCGTTTGCCGCCGCATCAAATCAAGAGGTATTGCGACGAAGCGCACACACTGCTCGGCCAGGACTGGTTTTCCGCCAAAGCTCTCCAGCCGGCTTCGACAGGTCGCAGTTGCAGACAGATTTAAAAGCAATCAAGTAGCGCCATTAGAACCCATCTGCTCTGTCCCGCGTCCAAACCCCAGCGGCTCCACCCACAACGCCACCCCCAGATGGTTTAATACCTATGGGGGAGCGCTTTCTGAACGGGTGCTTCCGTATAGTCTTGGAGGTATCCCGAAAGCGATGTATTCTTTCCGCCGTCTTGCTCTTTTGCTGGCGCTAGGTTTGCCGGCTATGTACGTCCTTCAGGCCCAAGACTCAAATGTGAGCAGCACCCCCGCGGCCCAGGAATCAAGCTCCATCAATATCGCCGCAGCCCAGGAACCCGCGAGCCCGAACCCCGCGAGCCCAAATCAGGATCAGCAGTCTACGGCCTCCGAGAACCAGGGCCAGGTGAGCGTGCAGGCCCGCATCCGCGCGCGCCGGGAACAGCGTCGGGCCCAGGCCATCCACGACACCTATTCGCATCTCTACGAAGCATTCATGGGCGGCGGCTATCTGCGTTTCACGCCCGGTCCGAGCCTGCAACGTGCCACGATGTACTCTTGGGACGCAGCGGTCACTCGCTACTACGGCGAACGTCTCGGCGTCACGGTCGACGGCCGCGGCTATTACGGCACAGCGTTTGTTGGTCTGAATCCATCCGCGATCACTCGGCCGGCCATCAGCCAATATGGAGTCCTTGCCGGGCCCACCTATCGTTTCTACCTGCGGCCGCGCTACTCCATCAGCGCCCACGCCCTGGGAGGAGTGGCTCTCGGTAATTTCTCCGGTGACACCAGCGGCTTTGGCACCGCGGTCCTCGGTCTCTATCCCGACTCCACGACCTACGCAATCGACGGCGGCATCATCGGCGAAGCCAATGTGACTCCGACCCTGTCGTTACGGCTGGCGGGAGATTATTACGGGACGGGCTTTGGTTCGACCATGCAGAACAGCGTCGGCTTCACCTACGGCTTCGTCTACCGCTTCGGAAAGCAGTGAAAGAACAGTTCTTAGTTCGTAGTTCTCAGCAATTCGCGGAGAAGTTGCGCCGTTTGAAACTGTGAACTAAGAACTCTGAACTAAGAACTGTCATTTGTGTGCCGCATAATCCGGGGCTCCCAGCAGGTGCAGCGAAACATACGGTTCATCGCCAACCACCCAGCTGTCGTGGCCAGGTTCGATGAAAAAGACGACGCCCGCCTTCATCTCGAAGATGCGTCCATCGTCCATCGCGCTGTCGCACATCCGGCAATCACCGTCCCCACATGTTCCACATCGCAACTCGCTTTGCCCAGTGCACGGCCCACATGGACTGACCAACGCCAGCCCGGCTCGTACGTCGCGCGCCCAATGGTCATGCCCCCGATGTGGATCAGTTCGAACTTGCCTTTTTCAAAGACGCGCACTCATCCGGCCGCTCGAACCGCCTGAGAACAACCTCGTGCATCGATGACCTCCACAAGCAGTTCTCAGTTCGTAGTTCGAAGTTCACAGCAATCGCGGCAAAACTTCGATAGCTGACGACTGCGGCCTCGGGCACTGTTCAACTCTGAACTAAGAACTCTGAACTCCGAACTGCTTTACTGCAGTATCGCAATCCCCGCAATCCTCCGCTGCCACTCCGCCGGCCCGGTCTGGTGCACGCTCGTTCCCTTGGCGTCCACCGCCACCGTCACCGGCATATCGCGCACATCGAATTCGTAAATTGCCTCCATGCCCAGGTCTTCAAACGCAATAAGTCGCGATCCATGAATCGCCTTGGCAACGAGGTATGCAGCGCCACCCACCGCCATCAGGTAAACCGCGCCAAATTCCCGAATCGCATCGATCGCAACCGGCCCGCGCTCCGCCTTGCCCACCATGCCCAGCAATCCTGTCTCGGCCAACATCTGCCGTGTGAACTTATCCATGCGCGTCGCCGTCGTCGGCCCAGCCGGTCCCACCACTTCCTCGCGCACCGGATCGACAGGCCCCACGTAATAAATCATCCGATCGCGAAAATCCACGGGCAGTTTCTCGCCGCGGTTCAGCATGTCCGTCATGCGCTTGTGCGCCGCGTCGCGCCCCGTCAGCAGCTTCCCTGTTAGCAGCAGCACTTCGCCCGGCTTCCACGTTGCAGCCTCCGCGCGCGTTACTGTATCGAGATTCACGCGCCGCGCACCGCTCACGTCATACGTCAGCTTCGGCCAGTCTTCCAGGTTCGGCGGGTCGAGATACACCGGTCCCGATCCGTCCAGCACAATGTGCGCATGGCGTGTGGCCGCGCAATTGGGAATCATCGCCACCGGCAAATTAGCCGCGTGCGCCGGCGTGTCCAGCACCTTCACGTCCAGCACCGTCGTCAACCCACCCAATCCTTGCGCCCCGATGCCCAGCCGGTTCACTTTGTCGTAGAGTTCCACGCGTAGCTTCTCGACAGTCGTCGTCGCCCCCCGCGCAATCAGTTCCTGAATATCGATCGGATCCATCAATGCTTGCTTGGCAAGCAGCATGGCCTTCTCCGCCGTGCCGCCAATGCCAATGCCCAGCATTCCCGGCGGACACCACCCAGCTCCCATGGTGGGAACCGTTTTCAGCACCCACTCCACCACCGAATCCGACGGGTTCAGCATCGCGAATTTCGATTTCGCTTCCGATCCGCCGCCCTTGGCCGCGACCGTAACCTCCACAGTCGATCCGCGCACCAGCTCCACAAACACCGCGGCCGGCGTGTTGTCCTTCGTATTGGTCCGCTTGCCCGCCGGATCGGCCTGCAGCGATGCCCTCAGCTTGTTGTCCGGATCGAGATACGCACGCCGCACGCCTTCATCCACCATCCCCTGGACATCGAGCGAAGGGCTCCCGCCCGCAGGGCCCTCAAAGCGCACATCCATGCCAACTTTGACGAAAGCATTGACGATCCCCGTGTCCTGGCAGATCGGCCGATGTCCCTCGGCGCACATGCGGCTGTTGATCAGGATCTGCGCCATCGCATCGCGCGCCGCCGGCGATTCTTCGCGATCGTATGCCTTTGCCAGGCTGGTGATGTAGTCCACCGGATGGTAATAGCTGATGTACTGCAGCGCACCCGCGACGCTGGCGATGAAATCTTCCTGCCGAATGACAGTCATTCTCGAAGCTCCCTCGAACCTTGACGCTTCTAGGGTAATGGATGGGGTGAGATCGTGGCAGCCTCATGAGAGGTGATGCGGCAACTCCTACTGCGATTCGACAGGAATAGAAGACGCCCGCAGATAGTAGACTCGCCTTTGTTCCATTGTGGAGGTCGGCTGTGCGATTACTGCTGCGGCTGGTTACGCTGGGAATAGCCATTTTTTTCGCGTCTGAGATTGCGAGCACACAAGGCAGCCCGGCATTTCAGTTCCAATTTACGGAAAAGCCCGGTCCATATGCGGTTGGAATCAAGGTCGTGAAGCAATATGATCGCTCGCGCAAATTTCAGGTGACGGTCGACTCCTCGAATGGGGCGAGCGCCACGGATAGTCCTCGGCCTTTGCAAACATTAGTTTGGTATCCGGCGGAGAAATCCAGCCAGCGGCCGATGAGCTTCGGCGACTATGCGGAGTTGATAAAGACGGAAACAAGCTTTGATAAGCCCGTCGAACAGGGCAAGCCACAGTCGTTTGTTGAGGCGTTCATGCACGGCACGGAAGACCTCTACGCTTGGGCCGTCCGTGACGCGGTGGTGAAAGCCGGGCATTTTCCCCTCGTGATTTATGCGCCTAGCGTGAATGCGCCCGCGACCGAGAACATTGAGCTTTGCGAATACTTGGCGAGCGAGGGCTTCGTGGTGATTGCCAGCCCAAGCATGGGGGCAATGTCGCGAACCATGACCGTGGACATTGCGGGCGCAAACGCTGAGGCTCAGGACATCTCGTTCTTGATCGATTATGCAAAGTCATTGCCGGATTCGGATATGTCTGAAGTAGCGGCGATGGGGTATAGCTGGGGCGGCATGGGAGCGCTGTTTGCCGCGGCTCGAGATCAACGTATCCGTGCTCTCATCTCAGTCGACGGGTCGTTTCGATATTCTCCGGAGACGGTGCGGCAGGCGGGCGATATCCATCCCGATCAGATGATGATTCCTTTGCTCGTCTTCAGCCGGGCTGAGGAATCCCTCGAAGCCTGGGATGCAATGCGAAAAGACAGGGATCATTGCAACTGCTCTCCGAATGTGCTGAACGAGTGGACCAGGGGTGATCTGGTGCACGTGCAGATGCTTGGAATTTCGCATATCCAGTTCAGTTCGCTGTATCAACGCAGCGAGCGGTTCAAGCGAGAGGGGATGCATTTTGTCCCAGCGGATTATTCACTCGAAGAGGGCGCGGCAAGCTACAACTGGATGGCGCGCTACGCGATCGAGTTCTTGAATGCCTATCTGAAGAACGATCAAGCTGCACACCACATTCTGGGACAAGGCACATTGCAGAACGGGGTTCCAAAGCACCTTCTGTCGGTCAGTGTCCGGCTTGCAGGCGAGAAACACGAATGAGAGACGTCTTCGTCACTTCAAGGAAAGGACTCGCACTTGGGGCGGGCTTTAGCATCCGCAATCCATCACTCGGGATCATCGAGGAGATGCCGTCCCGGCAGCATCCGCTGATGCAAAATCCGTCCAATGAATACGCCCTTTTTCTTCGCCCGATAGAAGATGACGTTGCTCTCGTGCTCCATCTGCCGATACCCCGGCCGAACCGTCGCGCAAGGCCGGCCCATTGCAGGTGTCTGCGCGAGCTGCTGGAAACATGCCTCCAGACTATCGAGATAACGATATGCTTGTTCCGCGCCCCAGGTATCCACGGTGTAATCCGCAATCTGGATCAGGTCAAGACGGGCCAGCCGCGAAAGCCGATACTCAGGCACCGTTGCCCAGCACCAAGGCGCGTCTGCGGATGCGCTCCCGCACCTCGCCGATCACATCTCCTGCAGCCATTCCGCTCTTCTCGCCCGCTTGCACAGCGGCACGAATGGCCTCCAACCTGGCTTTGTCTTCCAACTCGCCCTGCTCGAGCGCCCGCAGTCCTGCACGCAGCACTTCGCTTGCGTTGGCATACTGGCCGCTTCGGATTTTTGCATCCACAAAGCGGTCCATCTTAGGAGTCAGGTTGATATTGCGCGTCGGCATGGTATTCCCTCTGCCAATGCTAGCTAAGTTGGCAATAATTGGCAATCAACCCGATTGAAAATCCTGCGCACGCTTGACCGGTCAGATGCAGGCAGGAAACAGATCACCCTGCGAGTGCCGACCGCAGATCGGTGTGCCCAAAATCATCGCCCTTGAAAAGAATCGGCTCGCGCTTCGCCCGCGCCAGCGCATAACTGAAGCAATCGCCAAAATTCAAATTCGCAGGGTGCCCGCTCCCCCGGCCGTAGTCACGATAGGCCTGCCGCGCAATCTGCGCTTGTTCGGCGGTCACCGGCTCCACTTCGATTTGGGCTCTATCGATCAAATCGTCGAATGCGCGGCTGATTTCGGGCTGTCTTAGTCCGTCGAGCACGATCGATGCCTCAAAATATGTCGCAGCGGAGATTTTCAGGTCCTTCTCGGCTTCAAGAATTGCTGAGAAAGCGGCTTGTTCGGGTTCGCGTTTAATAATTGCGACGAGCGCTGATGTATCGACGATCATAGAGGCAATCCCGTTTCTTTATCGAAGAGCAAGTCGCCTACCTTGTCGGAGGATGGCAAATCCTTCAATAGGGGCGCGGTACGCTTTGTCAGCTCGTCGAGCCAGGCGGCCAAGCCCTCCTTCGGATTTGGCTTTTGCCGTTCCAGCCGCTCCTTCAGTGCAATAGTCACCGCGCGGGTGACACTCTCGCCCGTCTTTCGAGCCAGTTCCTTGGCGAGCCGTTCAGTTTCAGGATTCTTGAGACTTAGAGCCACTGAATTCTACCTTTCTACCATTATTTTCTACCATTCTACCACAAAGCGGGATCTCCGGCCGAACTCCGAGCCGAAAGACTCAGCTCCACTTCCCAATGCCCTAATCTAAAGGGTATGAACGACTACCCGGCAGACGCCCTCCCGCCCGAATCCCCCCACACCATCCCCGAGCTGGACGGCAAAGCGGCCACAGATCCAGTTCTCGACCTCCTCGTGGTGGGCGCCGGCCCCACCGGTCTCGCCTGCGCCATCGAGGCCCAAAAGGCGGGCTTCCGCGCCGCTCTGGTCGACAAAGGCTGCGTCTGCAATTCGCTTTATCACTACCCGTCGCACATGACCTTCTTCACCACATCCGAGCTGCTCGAGATTGGCGACATCCCTTTTCCGAGCCCCAACGCCAAGCCATCCCGCAACGAGGCGCTGGAGTACTACCGCCAGGTCGCGGCCTTCTACAAACTCGACGTCCGTCAGTATCAGCGCGTAGAGCGTGTCACCGGCACGGACGGCGCTTTCGACGTCCACACCGTCGACCGCTTCGCCCGGACCGGCGTCCTGCATGCGCACAAACTCGCCGTCTCCACCGGCTACTACGACCTTGCCAACATGATGGGCATTCCTGGCGAGGAATTGAGCAAGGTCAATCACTACTACGACGACCCGCATCCCTACTTCGGACTCGATGTCGTCGTCATCGGGGGCAAGAATTCAGCGGCCATCTCCGCTCTCGAACTATGGCGACATGGTGCTCGCGTCACGCTCGTCTATCGCGGCGATGGTGTCCAGCCCCACGTCAAGTACTGGATCAAGCCCGACATCGAAAACCGCATCAAGAATGGCGAAATCAAGGCGTACTTTCATTCCAACGTCGTCGAGATTACTCCGGACGCAGTAAAGCTCGAAACCCCCGATGGCCCGCTCACCCTGAAGAACGACTTCGTCTTCGCCATGACCGGGTACCATCCCGATTTTGCCGTTCTTGAGAACTTCGGCGTCGAGTTTTCCGGTCCGGATAAGTTGCCCGTCTGCGACCCGAAAACCCTGGAAAGTAACGTGCCGGGCATCTACCTCGCGGGCGTCATTGTCGCCGGCTCTCGCACCAGCGAGATCTTCATCGAGAATGGCCGGTTCCACGGGCGCCAAATCGCCCAGGCGCTTACCTCGAAACTTCTTTGAACACCTCCGAGACTCTTTCGGCAACTTCGCAATTTAGACGCCATTTGTCCCCGCGCCGCATCTTAAAGGCACGGGATGATTCCGGTTACCTCGGGCGGAACTTTTCCCGCCGGTCCGGGTTCAATCCGAATGACAGGCTTGGCACTTTCTCGTCTAATGAAAGCAGCCAAAGCCGTAATTGATTTGCAGGAGATCAACGATGAATGGGCCTTTGTTCAAGCGAGTGATTGCACGCTCTGTGGCGTGGGCAGCCGCTGCCGCTTTGTGCAGCATAATTGCGCTGGCTCAGGACGCGGCGCCCGCGGCCGGACAACGCACCGACGGGCAGATCGAGATGGATGTGGTGCACGCGCTCGATGCGTCGCAGGCGCTCAAAAACGATCTCATCACCGCCGCCACCATTCAAAGCCAGGTCACTTTGTCGGGAACAGTTTCGACTGGCGCTTCGAAGCAGTTGGCAGAGTCCATCGTGCGCGGCGTGCCCGGGGTCACTGGTGTGAAGAACAACCTCAATGTTGGCAATCCAGCCAATGACCCGAACGCCCAAGGTGCCGCGACTGCGGAGAACGACGATTCCGCGTCGCAGGACATGGCGAATAACAACCAACAGGCGCCCCCGGCTGCTGCGCCCGCTCCGGACTATGGCCAGAACGCACCTCCCCAGAATGCTCCGCAAGAGAATCAGCAAGCCAATCAGCCGGCGCCTCCGCCTCCCGGATATGGCCAACCTGGATACGGTCAGCCTGGATATGGTCAGGCGCCTCCGCCTCCTGCTTACAGTCCCGATCCGAACTACGGACAGGCTCCCCCTCCACCTCCGCCCTATCGTCCCGGCTATGCACCCGCGCCTCAGCAGCCCGCGTATCGGTTCGCCAAGGGGCCTGTGACGATTCCGCAGGGAACTGTCATCCAGCTACGCACCACCGAACCAGTCGATAGCAAGAGAGCCAAAGGCGGCGAGCCGGTCCAGTTCACCGTGATACAGGACGTGACCTATGGCGGCGTGCTTGCCATCCCGCGTGGCGCAACGGTGCACGGCGTCATTGCGGACGCGAAGAACGTCGGCTCAGGCACGCTGACCGGCAACTCCGAATTGGCGCTGCAGTTGACATCGCTCGATCTCGGTGGCCAGACCTACCCGTTGCAATCGGATCTCTTCAAGGTCAAGGCGCCGGGTAAAGGCGGCCGCACCGCGGGCAACATCGTGGGCGGCGCACTGATCGGTGCTCTCATTGGCGGCGCGGCTGGAGGCGGCGGTGGTGCAGCCATCGGCGCTGCAGCAGGCGGCACCGTCGGAACGGCCGCATCGGCAGCCGAATCTGGACCGCGCGCCTGGATTCCCGCCGAAGCGCTGGTTACGTTCCATATCACCGCGCCGGTCACCGTTAATCCCGTCGACTCGCAGGAAGCGGCGCGCTTGGCGCAAGGCCTCTATCCGGGTGGACCGAATCTCTATCGTCGCGGCTATTATGGCCGTCCCTATGGCTACCCGTATCCGAACTACTACGCGCCTGTCTACTACCGCCCGTACTACTTTTCCGGCGGCTACTACTACTGGCGTTAAATACTGGAAAGCGGGTACAAACGAAAGCGGGCATCTTCGCCAGGGATGCCCGCTTTGCATTTGCGGCGTAAGGAAAGTACATTCATCGCCATGCCGACCTTCCCAGCACACAGCAAGACTCATTCTCCCGGAGGGAGAACGTGAGAATAGCCCAGGGTGCAGTCCGCCGCGGCCGGGTCCCCAGCGACAGGTCTTCGTCGCTGGGGTGGCACGGCGGACGAAACCCTGGGAAAGCATTTCGAAGAATATGTCCGCGTCCCGAAGGCTGCGCTGAAGCGTTCATTGAGACGTCATCTGGCCTGTCCGCGCCCGCTCAAACCGCATGCGCAGTCGTCTATAATGGAAAGAGAATCGCGTCGAGCGAGATTGAATGCGTCTTTGAACGATCTTGTTGTCTCAGGACCCGGCATCGATTGCCGCGGATGGGATGACTTCTTCGAGACGCGCATAGAGAGCAGGATCAAGTCCACCCATGATTCGTTTCCTTCAAAAAGAAAACCGCCTCACCAAAGCACTTTTCGTCGTCATCATAGGCGCGGCCTCCGTTTCGATGGTGGTCTACCTGATCCCCGGTCTTACGGGCCAAAGCGCATCCAGCGCAGACACGTTTGCCGTCGTCTACCCGCATTGGTATAGCCGCTTCTTCTCGGCTGGCGAGGTCATCAGCCAGCAGAAGGTTGCGCAGCTTGCCACCCAGCGTGTGCAGCAGCAATATCCGCAGTACGCCGGCAATCCGATGATCATGAATATGATCGAGCCACAGGTCGGTCAGCAGCTTGTCCAGCAGCGAATCCTGCTGGATGCGGCCGAGAAGCTGGGCATTCACGTCACCGACGCCGATGTCCGCCAATACCTGCAGACCGGGCCTCCGGGCCAGGTGCTCTTCCCGAACGGCAAGTTCATCGGCCAGGAAAAATACGCCGCGCTGATTCAAAGCCGCTTCGACATCACGGTCGCGGACTTTGAAGACAGCGTCAAGCAAGACATCGCCATTCGCCGCTTGGAGTCACTCATCACCGCTGGCGTTACGGTCGGCGACAAGGAAGTGCGCGACCTCTACCGGAAGAACAATCTCAAGATCAAATTTGACTACGCCGTCCTCTCCTCCGACGACCTGAGCAAGCAGGTCAATCCCTCCGATGCCGACCTTGAAGCGTTTTTCAAGAAGAACACCGCGCGCTATGCCATGGCCGATCCCGAACAGCGCAGCATCACCTACTTCGCATTCACGCCCAACGACGTGCCGAGCGGCGTACAGCAGCCCACGCAGCAGGAGATTCAGCAGTACTACACCGCGCACCAGTCCGAATACTCCGTGCCGGAACAGGCCCGCGCGCGCCACATTCTCTTCAAGGTCGCTCAGGGAGCTGACGCCAAGACCGATGCTGCCGCCAAGGCCAAGGCTGAAGCGCTTCTCAAGCAGATTCAGGGCGGCGCCAACTTTGCCGACCTGGCCAAGAAGAACTCCGACGATCCCGGCAGCAAGGATTCCGGCGGCGAACTAGGATTCGCGCAGCGCGGACGCATGGTTCCCGAGTTCGACAACGCCATCTTCACTCAAAAAATTGGCGATACCAAAATCATCAAGACCCAATATGGCTATCACATCGTTCAGGTCGAGGAGCGCCAGCAGGCACACGCCCAATCGCTGAACGAGGTGCTGCCGACCATTCAGGCTACCCTCATTCGCCAGAAGTCCACTGCCGCGCAACAGAGCTATGCGCAAGCGCTGACTTCAGAGGCCATGAAGAACGGCCTCGATAAAACTGCAGCTGCACACCACCTGCAGCTGGTCACTACGCCTCCGGTTGCCGAACAGGGCACAATTGCAGGACTTCCTGACAGCGCAACTCTACTCTCCAAAGCATTCCAATCCAAGCAGGGTGACCCCGCGCAATCCGCGCCCACCGGCGAGGGCTACGCGATCTTCCAGGTCACCGGCATCACGGCGGCCCATGCGCCGACGTTCGCCGACTGGAAGAGCCATGTCCTCGACGACTACCGTTCCGAACAGCTGCCGGCCTTGTTGCGTCAGAAGACGGCTGAACTGGCCAACCAGGCACACGCCACCAACGATCTTGCCAAGGCTGCGAAAGCAGTAGGCGCGACTGTCAAGACCAGCGATCTGGTTGGCGAAACCAGCCAGGTTCCGCAGTTGGGCGAGGTCGGACAAGTGGCCCCGCAGCTCTTTGACCTGGCTCCCGGCAACATCAGTGGACCGATCAACGCAGGCCGTACCGGCGTGGTCGCCAAGATTGTCGACAAGCAGGAACCCAGCGCCGACGACATCACCAAGAGCTTCGACCAGGCCCGCGATCAGCTCCTTGATCAGCGCCGAAGCGAGGCGTTCCAAGTATTTGCGAGCAACATCATCGACGACTACAAGAAGCACAAGCGCGTTCTCTTTAACGCTAAGCCTCAAAACCCGCAAGTACCCGGCGAATAAATCTCCACAGTAGGACAGGCCCTCGGGCCCGCATCCAACACTGGATGTGGGCCCTTCGTTTTACTTGCGTAACATCGGAGTTCATACATTACCGGCTCATCTGATCCACCGCGGAGATAATCCAAATATGCAATTCCAGCGTTCGTCCGGAGTCCTGCTGCACATCAGCTCGTTGCCTTCCTATGGCGGCATAGGTGACCTTGGTCCTGCCGCGCACGAGTTCGTCGCATTTCTTGCGAACGCCAAGCAGCATATCTGGCAAGTATTGCCGCTTTGCCCCACCGGCTACGGCAACTCCCCGTACGCAGGCTCATCCGCCTTCGCGGGCAATCCCTACCTGATCAGCCTCGAATTCCTCGCAGACTGGGGATGGATCGACAGCAGCCGCATTGCAGGACTCGCTGGCCGCAGCGGCTACGTCGATTTCGGCGAAGTGGAACAGCGTAAGCTGCCCTTGCTCCATGAAGCCGCCGCCAATTTTCTCGATCGCGGTCCACGTGACGCAAATCTCTCTGAACAGTGGCAGCAGTTTGCCGCGTTTTGCCGCTCCGAGGAGAGTTGGCTCACCGATTACGCTCTTTACGCTGAGCTACGTCGCCAGATGAACACCGGCGCATGGACAGCGTGGCCCGAGCCGCTGCGTCGCCGCGATCCCGAGGCCCTCGCCGAGGCATCCGCTGAGCACGCCCGCGCAATTGCACAAGAGCAGGCGCTCCAATTTGCTTTCTCCCTACAGTGGAATCAGCTCCGCGATCTTGCCGCGCGCAGCGCGATTCGCATCCTCGGCGACGTCGCGATTTTCGTCAACATGGATTCGTCCGACGTCTGGGTCCATCCCGACATCTTTGAACTGGACGAAGAGCTCAATCCGATCCGCGTCGCCGGTGTTCCTCCCGACTATTTTTCTGCTACCGGTCAGCGCTGGGGCAACCCGCTCTATCGCTGGGACGTGCTCCAACGGCGCGGATTCGACTGGTGGGTGCATCGAATTCGCCGCGCGCGCCAGATCTACGACATCGTGCGCCTCGATCACTTTCGCGGATTCGAAGCCTACTGGTCGATCCCCGCATCCGACAATACGGCGATCAACGGCGAATGGGTCAAGGCCCCCGGCCTCGCGCTGTTCCAGTCCCTTGAAGGCGCTCTTGGTCCGCTGCCGCTGGTCGCCGAGGATCTGGGCCTCATCACTCCCGAAGTTGAAGCGCTCCGCCAGCAACTCGGCATGCCCGGCATGAAAGTCATCCAGTTCGGTTTCGGCGATAAGGGCGCGCATATTCACTTGCCGCACCGCTACACAACGGACACCGTCGCCTACACAGGCACGCACGACAACGACACCACGCTGGGCTGGTGGAAATCGACCGGCAAAGTGGAACACGCCGCAGTGAAGGCTTACGTCGGCGACATCGATGAGCGTCCCACCTGGCCCCTCATCCGCGCCGCGGCCTCCAGCGTCGCGGAGATGGCCATCGTCCCCGCGCAGGATCTCCTCAAACTTGGCTCAGAAGCCCGCATGAATACCCCTGCCGTCGCAGCCGGTAACTGGGGTTGGCGCGCACCCGAAGCAAGCTGGACACCACAGTTGGCCGAGTCATTGGCCGAAATCGTCGAAGTAACTGACCGCGACAACGATCCGCTAAGCGAACCTGCAAAAAGGGCGTGAGATGGAGAACTGGGCGCAGCCGACGAGATAGGTCTTTGGCCGCTTGATACGGCACGAAAATGGGTGCCCCAGGTCCGGGCCCCCAAGAACAGGTCCTCGTTCGTGGGGTGGAGGTCTCGCATTTGAGACCTCGGATAGCACGAACCTAGATAACCCGACACTGCGCAGTCGGAGAACCAGCCCCTACGAACAACCGCTAGCGTTACCTTCATGTCTCGCCGATGCCTCGCTCTTTGTCGCGTACCAACCAACCTTGTTATGCTGGCCCCAGATGGAAATTGCGGCGATTCAAACCCACGGACTGGCTCGGCGCTTCGGCGATCTGACAGCAGTGGAGAACGTCACGCTGACCGTTGCGCAAGGCCAGTTCTTCGGCTTTCTCGGGCCAAATGGCGCGGGCAAATCCACTACCATCAAAATGCTGACCGGGCTGCTCGAGCCAAGTGCCGGGTCGATTGAAATTCTCGGTCAGCCCTTCAGCTCAACAGCGCTCCACCTGAAGCGCCAGATCGGCGTCGTCCCCGAGGGAATGGCTCTGCTCGGTCGCCTCACTGCTCCGGAATACTTGCACTTCGTCGGCCGCATGTACGGGCTCGATCGTGCGACCGTCGAGCGCCGCACGGAAGAATTACTGGAATTCATGCAGCTCGCCAATGAGCGCCGCAAAATGGTCACCGATTTCTCGCATGGGATGCAAAAGAAACTCGCGCTCGCTGCGGCCGTGATCCATGGGCCGAAGGTTCTTTTTCTCGATGAGCCCTTCGAAGGCGTCGACGCCATTGCAGCCGGCATGCTCAAGACCATGTTGCAGGGCATGATTCAGCGCGGAGCCACCATCTTTCTCACCACCCATGTGCTTGAAATCGTCGAGCGCCTTTGCAGCCACGTGGCCATCATCCATCAGGGAAAGCTCGTGGCGAACGGTTCAATTGAAGCTCTTCGCGCCGGCGTAGCATCAACCCTTCCCGGCGCCGCAGGAGATCAACGGCTCACGCTTGAAGAGATTTTCCTTTCGATTGTCGGAGCAGGCGGTGGAGAACCAGTGCAGGAACTCTCATGGCTGACCTGAGCGAGCCGTTCGGTGCCGGCCTCGCGCGCTCACGGTCGGGGCCATTCAATCGCCTGTCCAGGGCGCAGTATGCCGCGCTGGTCGCCATGCGGACACGAATTTTTGTGAACAGCTTTCGCACCAACGCCGGCGCCTTCGAGTTCGGTGCGCGCACAATCTCGCTATTCATTTACAGCTTCTTCGGACTCGCCCTTGGCGCAGGCGCAGGATCGGTGGCCTATTCGCTTGTCTCCCATCATCGATTTCAGACTCTGGCCATCGAATTCTGGGTAATTCTTATTCTCTGGCAGGCGATCGCCATCGCGCTCGTGTCTTTCCAGGAGCAGTTCGATTTGGGCAGCCTTTTGCGCTTCCCAGTGAACTTCGGGTCATTCTTCCTGCTTCATCTAATCTTCGGTCTTGTCGATGCCTCCACGTTGGCCGGCGGCCTGACTTGCGTGGGGCTTTTGACCGGAATCTCGCTCGCACGTCCCGATTTGTTCGTCGCAACTGCGCTGGCATTGCTGGTATTTGCGGTATTCAACATCCTTTTGGTCAGAGCAATCCTTGCCTGGCTCGATCGTTGGCTTGCCAAAAGGCGATCCCGCGAAATCGTCAGCGCAGTATTTCTGATTGCGATGCTGAGTCTGCAATTGTTGAATCCGGCTCTTCGCGATGAAGCGGGTCGTGCGCGCAGGCACCATATCATTGGGCCCACAACAATTGAGTTGCGCCCCTGGGTGAACGCGATCGTCGTAGCCCAGGTGTGGCTGCCTCCCGGCCTCGCATCTGCCGTGGTGCGCGATGCCGATGCGCATGATCCAACCGCGGTCGCCGCATCAATGAGCCTCCTTGGAATCTACCTGCTGGCCGCCGGTGGTTTGCTCGGAATTCGACTTCGCGCCGAATACCGTGGGGAAAGCCTCGGAGAAGCGCCGAGTGCCCAGAAAAATGAGAAGCGCGAAGCCACATGGCGGCTCTCAGGCTCCGGACCAATCTCTGCCGAAATAGAAAAGGAGCTTCGAATATTTTTCCGCTCCATGCCGCAACTCTACGCAGTCTTTGTCCCCATGATCATGGTGGTCATCATAGGCAGTCTCTTTCACAACGGAGCAACCGCGATAGCGCACCCATTCCGCCTGGCCATCCCCGTGTGCGTGGCTTACGGTCTGCTCGGATTCACGCAGCTCATCTATAACAACCTTGGCGCCGAGGGGAAGGGAATTCAATTGCTGTTCCTCTTTCCCGTTCCCATGCGCACGGTGCTCCTTGCAAAAAACCTATTCCATGCGACCTTGTACGTCATCGTCGCCATCGCCTCCGGCATCCTGGCCGGTCTGCGCATCGGCAGGCCTGACCGGGAGGTGATAGCGGCGACCGTCGGTTGGTTCGCGTTCGCACTGCCTGCCAACTTGGCGGCAGGCAATGTGATTTCACTGACAATGTCTTACCGCGTCAACCTCGGAAGAATTGGCCGGCAGTCAGGTTCACAAGCAAACGCGCTCCTCAGCATGCTGATTCAAACATCGATTCTCGGCATCGGCGTCGGCATCATCAGTCTCTGCGCCATTTTCGATCGACTCTGGTTGGCTGCGCCCGTGCTCTTCGTGCTCGCTGCTGTTTCGGTGATCGCGTGGCTCCTGGTGCTGCGCAATGCAGATGCAATGGCAAATGAGCGCCGCGACACCTTGATCGCTAAACTGGTAAAAGCAGAGTAGGACTCTCACCGCCTGCTTCAGCACCCTCTCCGTGCCCCATCCTTTCGCCTTTTTTCGGGGCCCCCACAGACAGGTCTTCGTCTGTGGGGCGTTGGCGAAAGGGTGGGAAGGCGAGCAGTCAGAGACCCAGCGCAAGAAGCGGCTTTGAACGCCCTTCAACATTTCGACTTGCTTCCTTCAAAGCCCCCGACTCGAACGAAACGCACGCACAACTTCTGCCGGATCGCGATGCTGTCCATCGATCGCTTCATTCATCGCCCGCATATCATCGGCGCTGATGCGTCCCGCAAGCGCAGCGAGCGCATTCTGGATTTGCGGCCATCGTTGCAGCGCCTCTTTGCGGAACAGGGGGACCGCCTGGTAAGGCGGAAAATAATGCCGATCGTCATCCAACACCGTCAGCCCAAAGGCCTGAATGGGGCCGTCTGTCGAGTTGCCCGCAATCATATCCACCTGGTGCGCATTCAGCGCACGATACAGTAAACCGAGTTCCATGGTGCGCGGTGGCTCCGCAAAGCGCAATCCATACGCGGCGCTCAAACCCGGAAGCCCATCAGGCCGTTGCTCGAACTCATATCCCACCCCAAGCCGCCACTGCGGCGTGTATTGCGCTGCCTGGCTCAACGTCGACAAGTGGTTGCGCCGCGCATCTTCGCCGCGAATCACCATCGCAAAGGTATTTTCAAAACCCAGCGGCGGGCCCACGTCGATCCCATACTTCGCATCGTAGAGTCGTCGCACCGTCGCCAGAACAGACTGAGGATCGCGGTCAACCGGCTGCTTCAAAATGGCCGTCAGCGCAGTGCCCGTGTATTCCGCATAGCCGTCGATACGCCCCGCGACGAGCGCTTGGTGGCAAATATAACTGCCGGCAAGATAGAACCGCCGTTCAACCTTCAAGTTCGATTTGGCTTCAATCTCCTGCGCCAGTAACTCACCCAGCACCACCTGCTCGGTAAAATTCTTCGCACCAATGACAGGATGATCCGGCCGCGGCGGCGCACACGACACCAGCAAAACGCAAAGGAATTCCGTCGCCGCAACAAGCGCGCACTGCCTCATCGCGCGGCAACCTTGAACCTGCGTTCGAGCAGCCCCAGCGCTCCGTCGGCCGCAAGCGCCAACAATGCCGCCGGCACAGCTCCCGCCAGCACCAGCCGATTGTCAACGGACGCAACACCTCGGAAAATCAGTTCGCCTAGTCCGCCTGCACCTACCGCCGCGGCAATCGTCGCGATCCCGATGCACGTCACCGTCGCAGTCCGCAGTCCCGCAAGGATGAACGATGCAGCCAGCGGG
>OBLW0100000080.1_pt1 | contig 69772 bp, 57 predicted proteins | sample 1520161 | NCBI WGS metagenome assembly OBLW01 (sample SAMEA3539309, study PRJEB22396) | soil metagenome | biome: tundra; feature: field; material: soil | place: USA | collected 2010-05 | depth 0.15 m
CTTCTTCTTCTTCTTCTTCTTCTTCTTCTTCTTCTTCTTCTTCTTCTTCTTCTTCGCGCCTTTGCGCCTTCGCGGTTCTCCCACCGACTCAGCCGCTGAACGCCGAAGCCATAACCCGCCCGAACGCGGTGCGTGCCTGGCAGCGCGCCGCCCAGGCGGTCACCGCAGGGGTGTAGTAATACGCGATGGCCATGACGGGCGACGATACCGCAAGGTCTCGGACGCCGCGACGCTCACGCTCACGAGAGAACCGCAAAGGCGCAAAGGCGCCACGATCCTCTCCGCCGCTCCCTTTTGCGTTGCGCCTCTGCGCCTTTGCGGTGTCCCGCCACGCCTCTGGACGGACGCGCGGGTTTGCACCATGGTCGACGGGTGATGGCGCGCGTGCTCATGCCGATCCCCAACCACGATTTCGATCCGTCCGAAGTCGCGGTGCCGTGGCAAGTGCTGCAGGGCGCTGGACACGACGTCGTCTTCGCCACCCCCGATGGCGAGCCCGGCCAGGCCGACGACCTCATGGTGACCGGTCGCGGCCTCGACCTCTGGGGCTTCGTGCCCGGCCTCGACCGCATGAAGCTCGTCGGGCTCATTCTCCGGGCCAACCGCGCCGCGCGCGACGCGTACGCGAAGCTCGAGCTCTACCCCGCGTTCCAGCGCCCCCGCCGCTACGACGACCTTCGCGTAACCGACTACGACGCGCTCGTGCTCCCGGGAGGGCACCGCGCGCGCGGGATGCACGCGTACCTCGAGAGCCACGTGCTGCGGTCGTTCGTGGCCGACTTCTTCGACAGCGGCAAGCCCGTGGGCGCCATCTGCCACGGCGTGCTCCTCGCCGCGAACTCCATCTCGAAGAAGACGGGCCGCTCGGTGCTTTACGGCAAGAAAACGACGTCGCTCACGTGGGCGCTCGAGCGCACGGCCTGGTCGGTCGGTCGCGTCTTTCGTTTCTGGGATCCGCACTACTACCGCACGTACCTCGAAGGCGCCGACGCGGCGCCTGGAGACCGCAGCGTCGAGGCCGACGTGAAGCGCGTGCTCGCCTCGCCGTCCGACTACCTCGACGTGCCGGCCGACGATCCGCACCGTACGGCAAAGACCAGCGGCCGCAAGCGCGACTCGATGGACGACGACACGCCGTCGTTCGTCGTGCGCGACGGCAACTACGTGTCCGCGCGATGGCCCGGCGACGTGCACGCCTTCGCCAGGACGCTCGCCCAGGTCATCGCCCAGGTCATCGCCGGCGCCGAGAGCTCGTCGCGCGATCGGCCGACAGCGCCGCGGATCACGGGATGAGCGACGCGATGCGCTCGGCGAGAGCGCCGATCGTTCGCGAGGGGTTCACGCCGAGCGCCTCGGGCACGATCGCGCCGTCGGCGACGTAGAGACCGGGATACCCGAACACGCGACCGGCGTGGTCCACGACGCCGGTCGCCACGTCGACCCCCATGTTGCAGCCCCCGAGCGGGTGCGGCGTGATGAGGTTCTTGAAGAGCGTCCACGTCGGCGGCACCAGCGGCTCGCCGTTCGTCGCATACGAGAGCCGCTTGTGCATGCTGACGATGGCGTCGATCACCTCCTTCGACCGCTCGATCTCCCAGTCGAGGCACAAGCGCAGACGCGGGTCGACCGCCGACCGCGGGCCCAGGGTCAAGACGCCGTTGGCCGCGTCGACGCCCTGCGCGAACCAGGGCATCACGCCCTTGAGAGGGTCGTCGCGCCGGAGGAGCCACTGCATCGACTCGAGCAGCGCCTTGGTCTCGAAGCCGGTCGCCGGATCGGCGCGCATGCGATCGAGGTAGTCCCGCGTCAGGTTCGGGAGCCCCCCGTCCTGGATCCAGAAGGTCGCGTCGGCGTCCCCGTCGTAGAGGTCGATGGCGCTGGCGATGGTCGGCCCCACCGTCGGGCTGCAGTCGCGGGACGCGTAGAACGCGGGGGTCAAGAAGTCGCCGTTGCTGCTCCAGTCCCTGCCGAGAAAGCCGCTCAGGTTCGGGAGCGACCCGGTGACGTCGCGACACCGGAGCAGGAGCTCCGTCGACCCGAGGGACCCGGCCGCCACGATGACGAGCTTCGCCGTCTCGCTGCCCGCGATCCGAGCGCCGTTCTCCAGTCGATCGAACGACACACGGTAGCCGCCGCCGGCGAGCGGCTCGATGTTCGTGACGATCGTCAGCGCGCGCACCTCGGCGCCGGCCTTCTCGGCGACGAAGAGGTAGTTCCTGTCGAGCGTGTTCTTGGCGTGCACGTCGCAACCGATGTCGCAATTGCCGAGGTGCACGCACGTGCCTTGCTCGGCGCCGTGCGCGTTCAGGCTCGATCGGCTCGCCGCCGCGCCCTTCGCCAGGTCGTCGTACGTGAACGCCTCGTCGAACGTGACGGCGAGCTCGAGCTTCCGGAAGCGATCTCCGAGGCCGACCTTCTCGGCGCCCTCCTTCATGAGGCGCATGCGCGGCGTCCACTGGTTGTCGGGGACCTCGCGCACGTTCATGAACGCCTTGACGGTGTCGTAGTGGGGCTTCAGCTCGTCGTACGTGATCTCCGGCGGCCACCCCTTCGCGAAGCGCCACCGCGGCGCCTCGCGCGAGATGTTCGCGTAGATCAGCGACCCGCCTCCGACCGCCGCGCCAACGGCCACGGACATGTGCGGGAACGTTCGGAGCTCGAGCCAGCCGTTGCAGTGCTCGGGCTTGTCCGAGTCCCAGACCCAGGCGTCTTCCGGCCCGCGCGGGAAGTTCGTCTTGTCCCACCGCCGCCCGCGCTCCAGAACGAGCACGCGGTACCCCTTCTGTTGCAACCGGCAGCTCGTGATCGCGCCGCCGAATCCGCTCCCGATGACGATGACGTCGAAGGCCATGGCTCCGCTCCCCTCGCTTGGCGTCAGATGGGCCCGTACGGCAAGATCTGGACGGCATAGACATCCCAGAGCTTGCCGAGAAAGAGCGCGCCGAACCGCGCGAAGGCCGCGGTGCGGTCGGCCAGCGTGGGCCCCTCGACCCGGAAGGTGGTCAGCTGCTTCAAGAAGTCGGCGAGGTAAATCTTGAGGATGCCCGCGGCGAGGACCTTGCTGCCGCCGTCTTCGTCGCGCGTGCGATGCCCCTCGAGCACGCGGGTGTAGAGCGTGGTCGTGTCGGACCAGACGTCGAACCCGGGATCGTCTTTGACGTCCTTGTAGCCGAGGAGCGTCAGCGGCTTGCCCGCCGCGTCCTCGAACCACAGGCAGTAGTACATCGCTTTATGGTGCGGATCGCCGTCGTCGACGAGCAGATTGAACGTGCCCTTCGAGATGGGGCGACGGCCGCCGAACGCCGCGCACTCGAACCAGCCCTCGGCAACGGCCTCGTGCCTCGGGTCGGTGATGAACCGGTTGACGCCGTTCATCTCGATGGTGAGCTGGAAGCTGGCGGGCGAGTCCAACGCCTTGCCCCGCGACGCGCCGGCCTCGTAGTCGACCTCGCCGGCGGCGACGAAGCCCTTCATCACCTCGGTGAACTGGAGCTTCGTCTCCACGGTGTGCACTTCCGTCGGAGCGGTGCCCCCCGGCCGGAGCGCCAGCCCTCGGTCTTTGCACCACTGCCTCGCCGTTTGAACGCCGAGGTTCACCGACTCGACCAGCCGGTCCTGGCTGAAGTTCACGAGGTAGTGAACCGGGACCTCGGCCTGCAAGACCTTGAGATCGATCTTGCGCCCGAACTCGCCGGGCCTGCCCTGCGCCAGGAGCTCGTTATTGGCCGCGATCCGCTGCGCGATGCGCTTGAAGTGCCCGTTGGCGGCGGCCTCGATGATCTGGAAGTAGTTGTTCACGAACCCGTCGCCCCAGTCGCCGCGCGTGCTCACCGTCCAGATGCACCAGATCTCGTCGGCGCCGCGGCGGATGGCCTCTTCGACGTTCGCGTCGGTCACGTAGACCGCGTCGATGTACTGGTCGCCCCCGAGCGCGATCGGCGGGAACCACATCGGGAGCGACACGCAGGCGCAGAGCGTGTCTTCATTCATCTCCTTCGCCGAGAAGGTGACAAGCTCCTGCTTCGAGAAGTTGAACGCGTTGAACGTCGCGACGTTGGTCGACGCGTTGATCTTCGTCCAGTCGAGGCCCCACGTCGGGAAGACGTTTCGCCGGTACCCGTCGAGGGTGAAGATCGAGCGCGCCCACAGGAGCCTCGCGAGCTGCCCGGCGTCGAGCGAGATGCCGTCGACCGGCTTCGTTCGTCGCCAGGCGTCGGCGATCTGGGCGCCGGTCATGCCCTGGCACCACATCGCCAGGTTGAACGCGCCTCCGCTCGCCCCGTCGGCGTGGTCGAAGGTCAGGCCCGCTTCGTCGAGCCAGACCTGAAGTACCCCTGCCTGGAAGGCGACTTTGACGCCTCCGCCTGCCAAGATCAGCGATCGCTTGATGGCCATCGGTCCCTCCCGCCCTCGTGGGCCCTCGTAGGTCGTTTCCGGTCTCACCTGCTCGGTCGAGCCCATCGACTCGACCGCGTTCATCGATTCACGGTCAGTCGCCGCTCACGCAGAAGTCGAACACGCTGCTCCAGAGCCTGTCGAACTGGGCCTGGGTGAACTTGAGCTCCGTCTGGAAGAAGTCGTACGCATAGAACCGCCGTCCGCCGGGCTCGGGTCGCGCCAGCGCCTTGAGCTCGAAGTGCCCGATCACGTCGCCGTGGTCGGCGTCGACCAGGTCGACGCCATGGGCGGTGGGGTCGGCGGAATCGTAGGGCCAAAACATCGAGAGCGTGTTGACGACGCCGTCGCTGTCGCCCACCGCGATCTCGGTGCGCGCCACGGCCGCCGTGGACCCGAGCCGCCGGAAGGTGGGCGCGAGGCTGCCCGGCGCGATCGTGTCGGGATCGCGAAAGGGGCCGCGCGCGTCGGCGCAGGCCGCGTGGAAGATATCGAAGATGAGGCTCGGGTGCTGACCGAGGAGGCTGAGCAAGAGCGGCAGGCCGACGATCTCGCCTGCCCGTGCGGCCTCGAGCCCGAGCGCCACGGGGGGCAGGAGCCATTTCGCGGGCCCGCGGGGGGTGACTTTGGCCGCGAAATCAAGGAACGGAGACGCCCAGTGCAGCCCGGTCACGAGGCCACGGGCCACGCCCGACGCGGCGACGTCGCGCGGCGGGATGCGCGACGCGTACGTATGGGTCTTGATCCCGTACTTCTTCCACGTGTCGAGCTCGCCGTGGCGCTCCGCGGCGCTGAAATGGGCCGGGCTCTTCGGATGCGGAGGGACCTTGGGATCGTCGGCCGTGTTCGCAGGCGTCTCGCTGCGCAGGTCTTCGATGATCGAGAAGTCGTTGGCGATGTTGTCGAGCCACGACGTGAGCTGGAACCGCGCTTCGCGCTGGCGGGCCCGCTGCGCGGCGGTCCCCGCCGAGCGCTCGTCGCTCTCGTCGAGCGTATCGACCAGCGCGAGCACGAAGTTCGACGGGCTGCTCTCGAGCGGGGCGAAGAGCTGGCGGCGGACCTGGCCGAGCGCGCCGTGATTGAGCTGCAGCCCGACGACCGCGTCGGCCGAGAGGCCCTGGATCATGTTGCTGAAGCGATAGGCGAAATCGGCGATGTTCGTTCCGTACTGGGGCACGGAGAGGAACGCGATGCGCTTGGTCATCGCCAGGATCTCGTCGTGCCGGACGGGACAGCAGCCGTCGACCGTCAAGACCGCCGCTTCGTCGGCGGCCATGTCGAAGAGCGCCTTCCGGATGTCGAGCCCGCCGGTCGAGTGGCCGATCAGGGCGAGCGTGTCGCCGGGCGCGAACTCGCCGCGCGCGATCCGTTCGGCGATGTAGCCGCGCAGGCGCGTCGCGCGGAGCTCGACGGAGGCGGTGGGGAAGTTGTCGAAGTAGTGGATCGAGACGCGCCGGGGGTCCTGGTTCGCGGGGTCGTTCCAGCTGTCGAAGACCTGCGTGACCCCCGCGTAATAATCGAGCTGGCCGAGCGCATCGAACCCGACGAAGCCCGGAACGAGCACGAGGTGATGGCGAGAAGTGCCGCTGGCGAGTCCCCTGTTTTCGGCCACGACAGATACGCGATTTTATACATGCGGCCCGGCCCCGAGAGCAACGGCCGTCACTTTTTGACTAGGGCGCTCGATGGCGCGGCCGGCATGGTCTCCTGGTCTGGAGACGACGTTCTCCCGACCTGGAGACGAAGTTCTCCTGGTCTGGAGACGACACTCTCCAGGTCTGGAGACGAAGCTCTCACCGCCTGGAGACGACACTCTCCAGGTCTGGAGATGACGCTCTCCACTTCTGGAGACGACGCCCTCCAGGTCTGGAGATGGCCCCCTCCTCGCCTGGGGTTGCTCCGCTCTTCGTCAGGAGAACGCTGTTTCCCGGCCCGAAGCGGCCCTGCTCATCGCCGGGAGAGGCATGACGCATCCCCTCCCGGAGCCCGGCCCCTCACGACCCAACGCACCCTATCCCACCTATTTTGACTATGTTTCCGACAAACCCCGACTCGCACCGCTCTATCCACTGAGAAGGCACAAGCCTCCTCGGCTCCTCATACCCTTCACGCCTCTGCGCCTTTGCGGATCCCCCCCCAGCGCCGGTGCCCGCACCGAATTTCGAAGTTTTTTTCGGCCGACCGGCCCTCTGGTTGGCCGGTAGATCATGAGGCGTCGGCGCGAAGCATGGTGCTCCGCGGCGGCGAGCTCACGACACCAACGCAAACGAGAGAGAGAGACCCATGAGCATCAACAGCAAAATCAATCGTGACGTTCAGAACACCGCCGATCAAAAGATGATCGATGGACTCACAGCCAAGCAACAGAGCCTTCCTTCCTTCACGTTCGGCAACGCGACGCACACGACGGTAGACATCGTCGCCAACCTCCAAGAACGCATCAAAGCCGCCGACGCGGCGGATCTGACCAGGGCCGCCTGGCAGACCGCCGTGAAAGCAAACCGGGATCTTCAGGCGAACACCGCCCCGATGATCTCGGGCGTTCGACAGTCGCTCCAGACGATGTTCGCCGGATCGATCGACACGCTCGCCGAGTTCGGGCTGAAGCCGCGCAAAACACGCGCGGCGCTCACGGCCGAAGAGAAGGTCGCCATGGTCCAGAAGGCCACGGCGACGCGAAAGGCGCGCAACACGATGGGCCCGAAGCAGAAGGCGAAGATCAAAGGCACGGTCCCCGCGACCGCGCCGGTGACCCCGCCCGCTGCGACGGCGTCGATCGTCACGCCCGCTTCGCCCGCCACGCCGGCCTCCGTGCCGTCCGTGTCGGTCGTCGCGCCGCGTAGCTAGTCGCTCGTCGAATCGCCAAGCACTCCCCCCCGGCCCGCCTGCATCCGCGGGGGCCGGGGGGTTGGGCCGTTCCGTTCAGCCCGCGTGGGCTCGCAGGAGAGAACGCCGCCGTGTGGCTGGGAACCTGCCCCTGCGCTTCGATGTCTGAACGGGCGTGCGCAGCTTCCGCGGCCGCGCCGGAGGTAGCGATGAACATGAACGTTCGTGGCGCGCTCGCGACGCTGTCGCTGATCGCGGGGGCCGCCGGCTGCGCGGCGCCCGCCGGGGATGACCCGCCAGAAGAAGCCCCCGCGGCGGACCAGCCCCTCGACCTCACCATCGATTCGCTCGACGTCGTCCACGGCGCGCTGCGCGTCAGCGCGACGATGGTGGACGGAGCCGCTGACGTGTCGGTGCGCCTCGGCGGAGAGTGCGAACACCGGGAGGTCGGCGGCGGGCTATCGACCCTTTCGACGCTCGTCTGGTCTCTGGGCGACAGCGAGGTAGCCGAGGCCACGAGCTGCGGCCTCGTCGTGCGCGCCCGCGTCCGGGAGGGCACGCGCTACGTGAACAAGGTCGCAGACCTCGAGGTGACGGTCGACATGGGCGCGCAGGCGCAGAACCCCGACGACGGGCCCCAGCTCCAGGCGGTCGCGCCGTCGGAGCTCGGCGTCTCCGCGGTCTTCTCGCCGGTGACGCGAGGCGCCCGCCTGACGACCGGCGACAGCGTCCTCGAGGCCGCGCTGCCCGGCGCGGGAGACGGGGACCCCGCGCCCGGCGACGTCGCAGGTCGGTTCACCATCCCGCGGATCGATTTCGCGCGCTCCGTTCTGCGGGGCAGACCGCTGTCTCTCGAGGGCTCGCTCTTCGCGACCTCGCTGTCCGTCGGGGGAACATCGCTCCAGACCGAGGCGCCACCGTCCGACGAGCCCGAGGAGGAACAAGAAGAGCCGTCCCCCGGGGAGCCACCGGATGAGGGGTAGCCGCTCCCGTCGCGACGGAGGCCGGAGTCACGGACGGCTCGAGCGGCGGTCGGGGGCGGCGGCGGGTGGAGCGCGACGCTCCGCTGACTGATACCCTTGAAGCGGAGGGTGATCGGATGACGACCGACGACATCGTACGGCGGCGCGCCTGGGAGCAAGACGGGTTCTTCATCGCGCGAGGCCTGATTCGACCGCAACGCGCGAGAGAGCTCTCGGACGCGTGCGACCACGTGCTGCAGCAAGTCCGCGCCGCGTCGAGCGCTCAGGGCCATCTCGGCACGCACGTCTCCGACTTGCTCGCCCCGGAGTATTTCGTCGAGCAGCCGGAGGCCCGGATGCGACTCGCGGACTACATGAGCTCGCGCGAGGTCGTGACGATCATCCACGATCTCGGTCGCGCGGGCGAGGGGCTCTTGAACGTGCGCGACGCCCAGTATTTCCACGAGCCCTCGACGCGCGATTACGACGGCGCGTGGCATCGCGACGGCGACGGCGCTGCCCCGCCAGTCGACGCCGTCCCCTCGCGCCCGACGCTCCTGCGATTCCGGGTCGCGTTCGCGCACGACGATCATCTCGAGTACGTCCCTGGCTCGCACGCGCGCCCCGATACGCCGGAAGAGCGGAGCGTGCTCAAGGGAGCCGTGCGGAACACCAAGCTCGCGTCGGGACCGGTCCGGATCGAGCTCCAGCCCGGCGACGCGTGTGTATTCAACACCTGGGGCATTCATCGAGCGCGCTATCGGCGCGATCGCATCCGCAGGACCCTCGATCTGCTGTTCGGCTTCGGTCCGCGCAAGCCGGTCGTCTTCGGGGCCCGCCTCTGGCTCGCGACGCTGACCTGAGGTGAGCGGTTGCCCGCAGATGCTCAGAGGGGCTTCTAGGCGGGCGCCTTCGCCCCGGTGGGCGCGTCCACCAGGGGTTCTCGAAGGCTCTGCGAGAGGTCGACGCCGCGCGCGTGCAGGCGGCGCACGTAGAAGATCATGGCGACGGCATAGAGGAACAGCACGATGCACGACCACTGCGCCGGGGTGAGATCGCCGTAGCGCGTGTCGCCCCCGTCGTTGGCGGGGATGCGGAGGAAGTCCATCGCGAACCGCACCGGCGCGTACGCGAGGCCCGAAGCGATGACGTAGGTGCCGATCGGCAGCCGCCGCCGCCAGGCGAGCGCGAAGCTGGCCGCGAGGATGATCGTGAAGATGAGCTCAAGAAAACCGAGGTCGAAGCGCGGATCGTGCCCGTGAATGAACTCGATGAATCCGAACTTCGTGACCACGCCGTCGCCCGGGTGTCTCGGATACGCGACCGCGAGGAACGTGTCGGCCGTGGTTCGCGCGCCCGGGTGATCGTGCACCGTGGAGCAGCCCGCGCGGCCGAACATCCACCCGATCGGAAAGACCGACAAGACGAGATCGGCGAATGGAAGAATGGGAGCAGGGCGCAGCCGCCGATGGGGCCACGTGTCTTCTACGACGAAGTACTTCCAGAGGAGGATCCCGATGAGGCCGCCGACGAAGCCGCCGAACGAGCTCAGGCCTTCCCACAGCATGATGACCGACCAGGGCCGGCGAACGACTTCATCCCAGTGGTAGAAGATCGAATCGAGGATGTGCGAGCAGACGAATGCCGACACGAGCATCCACGTAACGAACGAATTGAGCTGCAAGACGTCGTATCCGAGCTTCCGCGCCCGACGCGCCGTGATCGACGTGCCCACCAGCACTCCCGTGGCGACGAGAATGCCGAAGGGGTGGAGCGGCAGCGGGCCGATGTGCAGGTCGGGGACGTGGATGTACGGGACCATGAAAGACGACGAGAGCCTTATCACATACGGTTGACGCGTACCCTGGGCTTCGCGCCCAGGAGCGCGAGCTGACCACATGCGGCGTTGACGTCGTCTCCGCGGCGCCTTCGAATGAAGCACGAGTACCCGGCGTCGCAGAGGATCTGCTGAAACTCGAGCACGCCGCGCATGCTCGGCGGCTCGAGCGAGCTCGCGGCGATCGGGTTCATGGGAATGAGATTCACTTTGACCGGGAGTCCACGGAGGAGCTTCGCGACCTTCTTGGCTTCGAGGCTCGAGTCGTTCCGCCCCGCCACGAGCGTGTACTCGATCGTGATGCGGCGCCGCCGCGGGAGCGGATAGGCGCGGAGCGCGTCCATCAATACGGGCAACGGGTACTTCTTGTTGATCGGCATGAGGCGCGTGCGCGTCTCGTCGTCTGCCGCATGAAGCGATATCGCGAGCCCGATATTCCCGGCGAAGTCGGCGCCCAGGCGCGCGATCTCCGGAACGAGCCCGCTCGTCGAGACCGTGATGCGCCGGGCGGAGAGGGCGATGCCGTCTCGATGGGTGAGGAGGCGCAGCGAGAGCGCGGTCGCGTCGTAGTTGTGGAGGGGCTCGCCCATTCCCATGTAGACGACGTTCCGGAGGCGCTCGTTCGGGTCGAGCCGCGAGCGGCCGACCAGCACTTGACCCACGATCTCGTCGGCGCCGAGGTGACGCTTGAGCCCCGCGACGCCGCTCGCGCAAAAGACGCAGCCCATTGCGCACCCGACCTGGGTCGAGATGCATTGCGTGACGCGGATCGGCTCGTCGGCGCCGTCGGCGGTCTTGTCGCGTGGTCCTTCCTCGCCGTCTTCGTCGTCGCCGTCATCGACAGCCGCGGCAGCGTCGGCGTCGAGCTCCAGCGCGAGAGCGGGCGACGGCAGGTCGGTCTTGCCGCCCGTCACGCCGGGTATGAGCACGGTCTCGACCGTGGCGCCGTCGCCGAGGCGTACGAGCAGCTTGCGGGTGTCGTCGGTCGACCGGCGCTCTTCGGCCACCTGGAGCACCTGGTCCATGCCCAGCGACGCCAGCGAGCCCCGGAGGTCTCTCGGCAGATCGGTCATTCGCTCGGCGTCGAGCACGCCGCGCGACTGGATCCACTTGAAGATCTGACGCCCGTGGAAAGGTCGGCCGCCGAGAGGGACGACAGCCGTGGCCCACTCCTCGGGCGACCGCGCGAGAGGCGGCACGGGAGCCCCGGCGTCGGTTCGAGCTCGCAGCACGCTAAGGCCCCTCGCGCCCGCCCTCGCCCTGGCCGTTGCCGCGGGGGAGACCGTGGCCGGCGTCGGTGCCATGGCGCTCGCCCTGGTCGCGGCTCTCGCCCGCGCCCCGCTTGGCTTCGTCCCAGTAGCGATCGAGGATCGCGAGAGGGATGTGCTCGTCGCCTTGACCGGCTTCGCCCCAGCCGCCGTGCTCGTCGTGAACACGCCGCTCGACGTGCGCGAAGCGTCGCGTGAACTTGTCGCTCGCGCGCCGGAGCGCCCCCTCGGCGTCGACCTTCAGGTGTCGCGAGAGATTCACGAGCGCGAAGATGAGGTCGCCCAGCTCTTCCTCGACGGCGCGCGCGTCGCTGCCGGCGATGGCGCGATCGAGCTCGCCGAGCTCTTCGACGACCTTGGCACGCGAGCCCCGGGCGTCGGGCCAGTCGAAACCGACGCGAGAGACCTTCTCGCCAATGCGCTGCGCGCGCGTCAGGGCCGGCATGCTCCGGGGAACGCCCGAGAGCAGGCCCCGCCGGCCTCTCTCCTGCGCCTTCAGCTTCTCCCAGTTGCGGAGCACGTCGTCGGCGTCGGCGGCCGAGAGATCCCCGAAGACGTGCGGGTGACGCTTCACCAGCTTGCTCACGATGCCTTCGACGACGTCGTCGATGGCGAACGTCCCTTCGCGGCGCCCGAGCTCGGCCTGGAAGACCACCTGCAGCAAGAGGTCCCCGAGCTCTTCGCGCAGGGCCCCGCGGTCGCCGGAGTCGATCGCATCGATGACTTCGCAGGCCTCTTCGAGCACATACTTGCGGAGGGTCTCGTACGTTTGCTCGCGGTCCCAGGGGCAGCCATCAGGACCGAGCAGACGTCGCATCACGCCGACCAGGCGCTCGAGGGTCGTGCCATCTTGACGCGCGAGCGGCGGCACGGGGCGCGGGGCGTCCTCGTCGAACGGGGCAAGCTCGCCGGTCGGCAGCTCGCTGGTCCGGCGCGAGAGACCCTCGGCAGCCGGCTGGACGGGCGGGACAGGCTTTGCTTCAGGCATGGCGCCAGGCAGGCTACATTGAGACTGGCGAATGTCGACCCGACCCGGCCTCGACCGACCACAGGCTGGATCCGCTGGAGCCGCCACCACGGGCGGCCCAGACGAACGGACGTCGTCCTATCCCCCGATGTCGACGGCGTTCGCCGGTAAGTCGTTCCGCCGGGGGATCGCGATCGGGGCCGGTCTCGCCATCTTAACCCTGGCGTACGTGCTCCGCGGGGTGCTGGTTCCGCTCTTCTTCGCGTTCCTGCTCGCGTATGCGCTGGACCCGTTCGTCGACTGGCTCGAGGCCAAGAAGGTGCCCCGGGCGCTGGCGGCGCCTGTCGTCATGCTCGCGATCGCGGCGCTCTTCGCGCTCGTCTTGTTCTTCGCGATCCCGATGTTCCTCGACGAGCTGCGTGCGGCCGGAGCCGAGCTCCCTTCGCAGCTCGGGCGCCTCCAGCCCACGGTCGAGCCCTGGCTCTGGCAGAACTTTCACGTCAAGCCGCCCCACACGATGAGCGAGCTCGGCACGGACCTGCGCGACAAGCTGCAGGCCGAGTTCCCGAACCTGCTCAGCGCCGCGAGCGAGGCCCTCTTCGGGACGCTCAGTTACATCTCGGTCATCCTGAGCGCGCTCATCGTGCCAGTGTTCGCGCTCTACCTCCTCATCGACTTCGACCGCATCGTCGCCCGCACCGGACAGCTCGTGCCCCGGCGCTGGTATCCGCAGGTGGCCGAGGTCGGCCGGCAAGTGCACCGGACGCTCGGCGGGTACGTGCGCGGCCAGCTCACGGCGAACATCGTGCTCGGCGCCCTTTACGCCATGGGCCTTCGCTTCATCGACGTCCGCCTCGCGGTCCCCATCGGCGTGCTCACGGGGATGCTCGCATTCATGCCGTACATCGGCTTTGGGTGCGGGCTCTTCGTCGCGACCACGATGGCAGCCCTCGACTGGCAGGGACCCGGCCGGCTGCTCGGCGTCTTCGCCGTCATGCTGGGGGTGCAGGTGCTCGACGGGCTGGTCGTCACGCCCCGCATCGTGGGCCGCTCGGTCGGGCTCGCGCCGCTCGAGGTACTGTTGACGATGATGGCGGCAGGCACGCTCTTCGGGTTCTTCGGGGTGTTGCTCGCCGTTCCCCTTGGCGCCGTGGTGAAGATCCTGGTTCACCGGGTGGTCAAGGCGTACCTGGGCTCGGACTTCTATGGTCGCAGCCGGCTCCGCGACTGAGCGAACCGCGGAAAATGCGGAAAGAAGAGGGAAAGTCATGGCCGATGTGGTGCTCGTCGAGGCGGTGGAACGCACCCGCATCGTCACGATCAATCGCCCTCAGGCTCGCAACGCGCTGACTCGCGCGGTCCTCGCGGAGGCGCGGCGTGCGCTCGACGGCGCGTCGAGCGACCCGGCTGTACGTTGCGTCGTGTTGTGCGGAGCCGACGGTCACTTCTGCTCCGGCGCCGACCTTCGACAAAACATCGCCGACGATCCGGAGATGATGGACCACCTCGACGTGTACATGGACGACTTCCACGGGCTCGTGAAAAGCGTCGTCCGATGCGACAAGCCCACCATCGCGATGATGGACGGCGGCGCCGTGGGCTTCGGCGCGGACCTCGCGTTCGCGTGCGATCTGCGCATCGCGTCGACCCGGGCCTACGCCCAGGAGAAGTTCGTGAAAATCGGGCTCATGCCTGACGGTGGCGGCACGTTCTGGCTCCCTCGCCTCGTCGGCACGGCCCGCGCGATGCAAATGATCCTTCTCGGGGAGAAGGTCGAGGCGCCGGAGCTCCATCGTCTCGGGGTCGTTGCCAAGGTCGTCGAAGCGGCGTCGCTCCGCGAGACGACGCTCGCGATGGCGCGCCAACTCGAAGCCGGCCCGCCTCTCGCGTTCGCGGCTATCAAGCGATCGCTCTATGCGAGCTGGGGGGCCTTCGAGGACGCCCTGCATCGCGAGCGCGCGGAACAGCTCAAGCTCCTTCGAAGCGCAGACTCCTTCGAAGGCGTCGCCGCCTGGATGCAAAAGCGCGAGCCTGACTTCAAGGGGCAGTAGGCGCGCTCTTCGGACCAGAGCGAGATTGGCAGAGGCGCAGAGAACGCAGAGGTCTAGGTCCCGCCTCGAGAGAGACCGAGAGGGTCAAAAGAGATAGCGCTCGCCGCTGTCGCACAGGATCGTGACAACGAGGCCCTTGCCGAGCTCGGCGGCGACTTCACACGCCGCGTGGACGTTGGCTCCCGAGGAAGGGCCCACGAGCAACCCCTCTTCACGCGCGAGGCGGGCCGCCATTCGCTCGGCGGCGACGTCGGTGACGGTGATGACCCGGTCGATGAGCTCTCGCTGCAGGATGTCGGGAACGAACCCCGCCCCGAGACCCTGGATGCCATGCATTCCCGCGGGCTTTCCGCTGAGTACGGCGCTCGCAGCGGGCTCGACCGCGATGACGCGCACCGCGGGTCGCTCGCGCTTGAGGACGCGGCCGACCCCGGTGATCGTGCCCCCGGTTCCGACGCCGGCGACGAACGCCGCGAGGTCGCCCCCCGTCGCCTCGAGGATCTCGCGCGCCGTTGTCTGTTCATGAGCGAGCGGGTTCGCCGGGTTCGAGAACTGGCGGGCCATGAACGAGCCCGGGGTCTCGCGCGCGATCTGCTCGGCCTTCGAGACGGCTCCCGACATTCCCTCTTCGGCCGGCGTGAGGACGATCTCGGCCCCGTACGCGCGGAGCACGTAGCGCCGCTCGAGGCTCATGTCTTCGGGCATGACGAGCACGCATCGGTACCCGCGCACCGCCGCGATCATCGCGAGCGAGATGCCCGTGTTGCCGCTGGTGGCGTCGACGATGACCGCTCCCGGGCCGATCCGTCCTGCGTGCTCGGCCGCTCGGACCATAGCGAGCGCCGGTCTGTCTTTGACGCTCGCCCCGGGGTTCTTCACCTCGAGTTTTCCTACGACCGTGGCTCCCCGGGTACAGACCCGACCGAGGCGCACCATCGGCGTCCTGCCGATGAGGTCGAGTACGCTCTCTGCGATCCCCGGAAGCGGTGGGCCCATGGCGCTCCGCTCAGAATACGCGCTGCCCGACCTTGATTGTATCTCCGGCTTGCAGGGGCACGTCGCTGAGCCGCCCGTCGGTGATGTCGTCGACGCTGACCGCGGCTGTCACGGTGCGGTTGCCAGGCAGGACGCGCGTGACGAGCACGTGGTCGCCATCGGCGAGCGAGGTCAGCCCGCCTGCGAGCGAGATCGCCTCGACGAGCTTCATTCCTTCGGTCCAGGGGAGGCTGCCGGGCTTTTGTACGGCGCCGACGATGCTTACTTTCTTCGAATTGTATTGCGTGACGACGAGGGTGACCTGCGGATTCGAGAGGATCTTCCGATCCACGAGCGCCTTCTTGATGGCCTCTTCGATCTGTTGAGGCTCGAGCCCCGCGACCATCAAGCGGTCGATGTAAGGGAAATCGACGCTCCCGTCCGGCTGGATGCGAAAGACCTTGGGAAGGTCTTTCTCTCCGAGGACCGACACCTCGAAGAGATCGCCCGGGCCGACCACGGTGCTCTGGCTGGGCGTCGGAAGATTGGGAGGACCAGGGTGCGACCGGCCGCATCCCAGAAGGACGAGGGCGGCCAGCACGAGCGTCGACAAGCATCGCAGGACGAAAGCCATCTTTGTTGATGAGAGCACTACTGGCACAGCTCCGAGACGCCCATCCGCCCGAGGCGGCGTGCCCGCTAGAGGAACCAGCGAAGACCCAGGTAGGCCTCGAAGCGCTTCCACTCCATGGCGTATTCGTCCGCCGCCGCCACTGGAGCATTCGCCATCGTCGCCTCGGCCACCGGGAGGACGACGTTGCTGACGTTGGCGGTGAACCGGAGTGTCCCGTTGATACCGAAGGTCGGGGTGAAGCGGTACTCGCTGAACAGCGTGGCATCGGCGCGCACGTCGGTGAACGCGTTGTGCCGCAGGCTGCCGTCGGCCCAGATCAAATTCGGGTATTCGATTGCGCCGACGCCGCCCTCGAGCGACACCACGAGGCTGCTCCCGTAGAGGTAACTGAACTTCAGATAACCGCGATCCTCGGTGTAGAAGCTGCCCAGATAGCTGTTCTGGAAGTCGCGTGTGTATCCGAGAGCGACCGACGAGAGCGCCAGCCCGACGTCGGTGATCTTGGCGATCCCCGGGGACGCCGAGAGGTACCAGCGCAATTCTGCCTGGGCGATGATGCTGTCGAACTGAGGCTGGTTCGGGACCAACGTGTCGTAGAAGCTGGCTCCCCAACCAATCATTGCGAGCGCGGCGAAGCGCTCGGTGATGAGCCCGTCGAGCCCGATTCGGGCTCGCACCGGCGTCGACGTATCGAGGTTGACCTGCGTCGCGGTGTTGCTCGAATAAGTGATGAAACGCAGCGACGCGTCGTAGATGAGCGCCGTGCGGGGGCGGAACTTCCAGCGACCTTGCGTGTAAACTTGGTGAACGAGGTTGTCGTACGGGGTACCGGCGGACTTCTCGAAGATCGTGGCGTTTATGCGATAGCCGAGATGCCAGTCGAGCGTGCCGCTGCCCGGCTGCGCGACGATCTCGGCGCCCCCGCCGACGACGTCCGAGTTGAACGACAGGTCGGGGTTGGCATCGACGGTGTTCGGCTGGATGCTGCGCGTGTAGTTGGCGTAGAGCGACCCGCCCCACGGACGCTCGGGAAGGATGTCGAGGCGCGCGTCGGCGGCACCGCCGAAGTTTCGCTGCTGCGAGATGTCGTTCGTGCCGGAGCCCGCGTTCGGGTCGCTGGAGACGCTGATGAGTTCCCTATAGGTTCCGTTGACGCCCGCCCGAAACGCGATCGGCGCCGGGCCGCCGCCGCCCTCTTCGGAGCGGCGAAGCTTGCCCAATGTGGATATGTAGAGCGAGGGCGTGACCATCAACTCGAGCGCCGGAATGACCGGCGCGGCCGTCGGGCCGTTGGAGAACCCGCCGGTCTTGTCCGTTCGGTACAAGTAGTTCGAGTCGTACCCGAACTGGGCGCCAATGGCCGGGTGAAGCTCGAAGTCACCCGCCCTCAGCCCCTGCCCTTCGTTGAACCGCCGGTCCGTCAGCCACACTGGGCTATTCGGCGCGGTCGGTTGCGATTGCGCGGTCGCTGCCCGCGACACGAGCAGAACGACTGCAACTGCGGACGATGCAAGGGCTCTCGTGGTCATCGGTAAGGCGAAGGTACACCAGACAATGGGCGTGGCGACTGCGAAACGCACAAGGCTCGTCGTGAAAAGAGACGATTCGGACGACGGCGCAATCCCTAGGAATGCGGCCGTAGGTCTACGTCACTTCACGGGAGAGACAGCGATCGGCGGCACGTAAGTAAACGGCGGATCGATGGGCGGCAACCCCGTGGTGTCGTCACCCGGCAATGGACTCGTGTAGTCGACCGAGACCTGAGTCTGACCGACGAACGCGAGGTCTTCACCAATGCACTGATTGGCTTCTGCAATCAGCTGTTCGCCGCGCTGGCGAAGGACCGTCAGCATCGTGAATTCGTGGTTCGAGAGCTCGCCGTCGTTGCGCTGCGCGGCGGCTTGCAGCGCGGTCTGCCGATCCTTCGCCGAGCGAGTGGCAACATCGATCTGCGAGAGCTTGTCACTGAGACAGAGTGACTTGACCACGTCGCGGTGTTCGCGCGCGGCGTCGAGCTGCCTGCGGACAGTGGCAGCCGCCTGGTTCATGCGACCGATGACCGCGTCGGCCTGACCGACTTCTTCTGCCGGCGACAGCTGAGGACGGCGCTCGAACCCGAGCTGCGGGTTCGCTGGCGGAGGCGGGGCAGGAGCAGGGCCCGCGCCCGTTGACTGGGCCACGGCGGAACCCGGAGCCGCAAGAACGACGGCGGCCACCGCAAACCACCGGAGACTGGAACCGAGACGCTTCACGTCAAAAGCTGTCACGAAGAGGCCTCCACGTAGTGAGAGCAGATTGAGACTCTAGTGGTCTGATTTCTGAGTGTCAATGCGTCACCTAGCCACGCCTGCGACTTTGCTAGCAATCTAGGCAGTACCGAGCGAGCCGGACGGTAGGAGTCGGTGTGGGGCATAGGCTGCTCCTACTCGTTTCCGATGCACGGGCCGACGCGCGCATTCACCGACCATGGCACCCGTGCCACCCATGCCACGCCGCGCAGGCCCGACGCGTCAGAGCGCTTGGCCCCGTCTCTCGCGCGCCTCGCGCGCCTCGCGCGAGCAGCGCAGACCAAAGGGCTCGACGAAACAGCCAGCGACCGACGCCACGGCATGGCGCGCCCGCGGCGAACGTCGCCTTGGCGGGCGACCAAGGCCGATCGCCCGACACCAGCGAAGCCCGCAAGAGCGCGATCAGCTGCCTTGCTTCACGAAGTTGAAGGGAATGCTGATGCTCGAGCCGTTCGCGCCCGGGGCGTCGAACTTCGCCCTTCGCGCCACGCCGGAGATGCAGGCAGCCACGGACGCGGAGAGGCCGGTGTTGCTCGACGCCGTGGCCGAGTCGACTTCACCGCTGGGGGCCACCTTGATGAGAATGACGAGCTTGCCGGCCTGCGTCGGGTCCTGCTCGAGACCCCGCTGGTAGCAGCGCTTTGCGCCAGGGAAGATCTGGCTTCGAATGATGGCTTCGGCGTTGGACACAGGAACGCTCATTTGCGAGCCACCGTATTGAACGTCGCCGACGGGGACGACCTTGGTCGCCTGCCCTGCCGAGGTCGACGCGCCGCCCGTCTGGCCGCCGTGAATATCCTGCAGGCCGCCGCTCCTGCCCGGCTGGATCGGACCGCCGCCGCCCATCCCGGTCACGAGGCTGTTGCTGTTCGTGAAGCCGCCTGATCGGTTGGCTAGGCTGTTGAGGTCGACGGGGGCGCCGTTGTCGTCGTTCATCGCGCCCTTGATGTTGGCGCCGCCGTTCAGCGCCGCGAGAATGGCGATCCTCGCTTGATCGGCCTCGTTCATCAGGCCGGCGACGACCTTCGCGTCGGGCGCCGGCGAGCCGTTGGCCTTGTTCTGGGCGGCCGCCTTGGGCGCCTGCGTCGGCGCGGGAGCGGTATCCGTCGCCGTGGCGCTCGCGGTCGGCGTCTCTTCGGCGGTCTCGGTGGGCGGCGGGACCGTGCGCTGGAGAATGTCGAGCAGGCTGGCACTGATGTCGTCGTTGACGACCGGGTCCATCCAGTCGCTGTACATCGCGCCCACGAGGCCGAAGTGGAGCAGAAAGCTGAAGGCTGCGATGATCGTCAGGCTCCAGTCAATCTGGCTCGCGAGGCCACCTTTGACCGAGAGCGGGAGCTGCGGACGCGGCTGAACCGGCGGCGGCGCCACGAACTGGAAGAGGAACGTCATCTCGCCGATGACGATCTTTCCGCGGGCTTCGTCGGTGAGCCTCACCTGGTATGCGGGACCGACGCGCTTCGCCTGCCCCTTGAGAGCGACGAGATCCGTGATGCCCGTCGCGAGCGCGATTCGCCCGGTCATTCCGTCGAGGAAGTTCAGGTAGTAATCGCTGCCAATCAGCTCGAAGAGCTTGAACTGGGTGGGCAGATTCGCCTGAACGACGAAGGTGGACTTCTCGCTCGGCCCCACGGTGACGCTCGTGCGCTGCTTGACGATCCGCTCCTCGAGGATTCGCCCCGCAGCGACGAGCCCGATGCGCAGGACCTTGGGGCCGGTCGCCTGCTGCATGGCGCGCATGACGGCCGTCATCTGGCCGGGGCGACCGGACGGGCCTGCCTGCGGACCGAAGCCCTGGTTCATCTGCGACATGCCTGAGGCGCCTTTCTCTCGGAGAGGTTTCGTCGTGCGGGTCCGATCAGAGGTTGGACGCCCGAGACGACGCAAAGTTTCCCACTACGACTCTGCCCGACCGAAGGTACACGATGCGGGGGAACGGGAAAAGGTCACGCGCTGCGTCGAGCCGTATCCGACATGGACCGCAAGCGCTCAACCAGAGCATCGACCGCCGCCCGCTTCGCTTTTGCCGCCCGCCCGGCCCGCAAGTGGACGGCCACGCAAAACGACGTCGCCGCGACGCCAAGGGAGACCCCCCCGAGCGCGGAAGCGAGCGCGGCCTGGATGGCGTCGTTGCCCCCGTCGCCGCCGGGAAGCGCGAGGCCCTGCAACAGCGCGATGGACCCCAGGAGGAGGCCGCCGCTCGTGGCGATGCTCGCGCACACGCGCGGCACCCGCACCCACCGGTCCGTTCGGCCTTCGAACTCGAGCAACTGCTCGTTGACCAGGCCGTCTCGGGTCGCCCCCTCGGGCTCATCGAAGGCGGCGAAGAGCTCGTGCTCCCAGCGAAACCTGCCGTCACGCGCGAACTCGCGTGCCAGGGTCTCGCGCATGGCGTGCCTGTCGTCTCCGCCGTCTCCCTTCAGCGCACCGCAAAGGAGGCGCGGATCGAGTCGTGTCGGCACGACCGCCCACACCAGCCGGCGCCCGGCCGCGACCACGCAGGTCAGCGCCATGAGGGCAGCGCCGAGCGTGATCAGCACGGGCTAGAACGGATCCTTGCGGACCGCCTCTTCGATGCGATCGAGGAACGGCTGGCGGAGCTCGGCCAGCGTCAGCTTCGGTTGAATTTTGGCCACGTCGACGGCGGCGATCGGCTTCTGGACGCGCCCCACGATCGTGATCTCGCCAATCTGGAGGACGCCGGCCCCCTGCTTGGCCGTCGTTCTCTGGGGCGTATCCTGCGCCCAGGCGTCCGGCGCGCCGGCGCCCAGGGTGACGACCACGCACGCAAGGGCGGAGGCGATCGATCGAGCGGTGTGAATCATGGTTGCTTCCTCCCGATGCGGGGCGTGTCCGTCGCTCTCGTCGCTTGTCTTGCGCGCGTTGCGGACATCACTTACGTCCCTTCGTGGGGGCCGGAGAGGCCGACCCTGCGGGCGCCGCGCCGGGGGTCGCCGACCCGGCAGGCGCGGCCGAGGCCGACGCCGCGGCGGCTGCGGCTTGCTTCTTCACTTGCAGCTCTCCCTGCTTGCGCTTTGCGGTACTAAGGAGCTCGTCGACGTCGTCGCCCGGGCCTTTCAACGTCTTCGCGCCGCGCATCGACTTGAACGTCTCGAGCTCTTGAATGGCCCGAACGAGCTGATCGTCCTGGTTCGACGCGCCCGGCACGGTCGGTGAGAAGAGATAGAGCAGGCCGAGGTCGTAGTGGACCCCGGCGAGGGTGGAGTCCATGGTGAGGGCCTTGTCGAGCTCCGACTTGGAGTCGCCGGGCCGACCAAGAAGGCGATAGCAATCCCCGAGATCGAGGTGCGCGACGGCGACGTTCGGGGCATACCGCACGGCCTTCTCTAGAGGCGCCTGCCCCTCGGTCGCGTTCCCGGCTTCGAGCTTCATTTCGCCCAGGCTGATGTACGCCTCGAACAGGTCCGGCCGCCTGGCGATCGCGTGCTCGAAGTCGCTGATGGCCGCCTTGCGCTGGCCCTGGTCGCGCTCGATGAGGCCGCGCATCAAGAGCGCCTCGGGGTTGTCCTTGTCGCGCGGCGGAATCGACCCGTCGTCTGGGCCGTCGAGAATGGCTTGCAGCGCGTATTTGGCAAGGTCCCAGCGGCGGTTTCGGTAGTAGTCGCGCGCGATGACGACCATCGCGTCTTTGAAGTCGGGCTGCTTGATGAGCGCCTGTTGCGCGAGCAGCTGGCAGCCCGCGCTGTCGCCCTCGATCGACTTCACCTCGGCGAGATACGTCGTGTACCGAACCGAGTCGGGGTTTTGAGAGCGCTTGTCGCCGAGCAGCATCTCCGCATCGGGCCCGTGCCCCGTACGCGCCATCAAGAGCGCATAGGCCCCGACTGCGACGTCGTATTTCGGGTTGGCGACGTACGCCGAACGATAAGCGTCGAGGGCTCCTTGCGTGTCGCCCTGACGCTCGAGGACGCAGCCGAGCGAGTACTTGGGGCCGCCCGCCTTGGGTGCCTTGCTCGACGCATCGAGGAACGCGCTCTTCGCCCCGGCGAGATCGCCGGTCACCCACGCCTGGAACCCACGGTCGTAGGCGTCTTTCGCGGCCCCGGTGAGCCCATCGTCTCCGGAGATGAGACCCACCTGCTGCCCCGAGCCGTTCACGACCGGGCCCGGCGCGGGGCCCGACGCCGACCCCGTTGCTGCGACGTTGCCGGCCGACTTTGCTGCCTGGTTGCTCCCCCCGCACGCTCCCATGGCCGCCGGCAACGGCATGAGAAGGATCGCCAGCGCCAAACCGTTCAACCGACCGCGCAATCGACCTCGCATGATCAAGCCTCTCCTGCCCTGCTCCCGCTCTGACCCTACGGCGACGCCGGCAACGGCGACGGCTGCCCGTTCCCCGGCGGTGTCGCCACGACGCCCGAGCGCCACTGCAAGAACTCGCCGTTGACGTAGACCAGCTTGCTGCTGGGTTCGGCCGGATCGGGCGTGTTCTCGACGTACGGCTTCATCTTGTCGTCCCCGAGGTAGTCCGTGAAAAACGCCAGTCGAGACACCGCGTTCTGGACCGCGGCGTTCTTCACGTTGTACGTGCGCGCGATCATCGCCGCCGTGACGTACTTGCCGATCATCTTCTGGTTGCAGACCTCGAGGTACTGGTCCTTGGTCGCGCGCCACTTGCTACGAACGGCGTCCTTGGTGTCGTCGATCGACTTCTGGACCTGATCGGCCTTGTCGGCCTGGCCGGCGTCATTCAGCTTGTCGGCGACGCCCTGCAGCTTCTTGAGGAGCGCGTCTTGCTGGGGCGTGAAGTAGTTCGGCGCCACGAGGTCGAGCCCCGTGCGGATCGAGTCGTAGAGCGTCCCGATTCGCGCGGTCGCAGCTGCAGCCCACTCGAACGAGCCGTACTCGGTCGCGACGTGCTCGAGCAAGGGTCGCCACTTCTTCTCGGCCTCGCCGAGGTCCTTGTCGAGCGCCTTGGTGACGTCGACGACGTTGCCCGCGTAGTGGTGGTGTCCCGTTGCGTAGTCGAAGTCGCTGCGCACCTGCTCGTCGGCGAGCGTGTAGTCGGCCTCGCCGCCGTAGTCCGAGTACGGGGCATCGCTCGACGTGATCTTGCCGGCCTTGCCGCCGGCTCCGACCGTCGCCATGGGATACGACTTGAAGTACTCCCAGTCGGCGATCGCCGTCTTGAACCAGGTGCGGTACCCGGGGTCGCCCACGGCCTGGTCCATCTTCGCGATGCGGTAGGCCGCCTCGAGCTCGTAGCGAGCCGCCTCCGGCTTGCCCTTGTTCGCGGAGTGGAACTGCGTCAGCGCCGCGATGGCCTGCGTTCGCGCCGACCCGTTGCCGCCGGAGTCGCCGGTCGAGGGATTCCATTGCCCGTAGTCGAAGCTCGCGCGCAGGTAATCGGCTTCGACCCGCTTGTCGGCCGGCAGGCGGACCTTGGGGTCGACCTGGATCGCGTACATCTTGTTCATGTTCGCGCGGTCGCCGAGGTTCGAATAGAGGACCATCCCCACGTGCGCCGCGTTGGCGCGCTGGGTGTCGTCGAAGCGCGGATTCGTCGCGATCTTGCCGAACGACTCGGCGGCGTTCTGGTAGGCGAAGAAGCCGTAGTAGGTCGTCGACAGGGCGTCGTACGCCATGCCGAGGTACTTGATCCGCTCCTTGTACTCGTCCGGATTCGGGCCCACCTTGGCCTGCTTCTCAGGGTCGGTCCCGCCGTTCTGCAGGCGGTTCAAGATGTCTTCGCTGCCGTAGTTGTCGATGAACTTCTTGTAGAGTTGAATCGCCGTGTCGAACTCGCCGACCTGCTTGTAGCAATACGCCGAGTTGATCGCGGCGGCCGGCGCGTCCTTGTGGGAAGGGGCGGCGTTCAGCGCCGCCGCGTACATGCCGCCGGCCTTTCGCCAGAGCGCGTCCTTCTGCCGACCGGGCGGCGCCGCCTTGGCCTGCTCGTAGACCCTGTTCGCGTCCTCGAACGCCGCGTTCTGAAGGACCATGTCCGTCAGACCCCCGCCCTTCTCTTCTGCGACCTGGAGATCGGTCTTCGCACACGAGCTCTTCTTCTCGGCTTCGGCCAGCTGGCGCGAGCGCTCGGCGTTCTTCTGCAGGTTGCTCATCACGATGAGGCGCTTCCACGCCTCGTAGCCGAGCGCATCCTTGCCGCAGCGCTCCTTGTAGATCGCCTCGAACCGCGGCTCGGCCTGATCGAAGTGACCGTAGAGGTAGTACTGATCGGCCGCGTAGAACGCGTAGTCGGCGCCGTGGTTCTGCTTGTCGCGCTCGGGAGGAACGCGCTGGATGTACTCGTCACGGGCGCTCATCGAGCGCTGGATGACGTCGGGGAAGGCGTCGACGACGACCTTCTTGTCGCCGTCGGGTCCCTCGAGCTTCGGATCCTTTCGAGGCTCGACGCCCTGGGTGCCGCCCGAATCTTGCCAGCGCTGGAACGCGAGGTCGCGGTCGACGTCGGCCAGGTCGACCACGAAGAGGCCCGCGTTGTCGATGAACTGATCGTCCTCGTCGGAGTCGCGCACGTCGACCGCAGCCTGCTCCGCCGTCGCGATCTCTTGAGACGTAGGCTCCGGATACTGCTTGGGGTCGAACTGATGCAGCGCGACCTCGAGGCGAACCTCGTTGTGGAGTGCGTCGGCGTAGAAGTAGCGGCTCTTGTACGCGTCGGGAGCGTTCTCGTCTTGCTTCAGGTAGCCGAGCCAGCCGATCGCCGCGAGCTTGTACTCTTGCAGCGCGTACGTCGTCAGACGAAGCTTCTCTCTCGGGTCGCCCGTTTGATCCGCCTGTTCGAGCGCCGATTGGCCGTTACGCGTGTGCGTGACCGCGGCGCCTTTGAGGCCCGTGCGAACGAGCTCTTCGGCGCGTTGCAAGGCGACGGGGTTGTCCTTGTTCGCGTCGACCCAGGGCGCATCGCCGATGTACTTCGACAGCGACGTACGCGCCTCGAGCACCTTGCGCTCGTAGTCGCTCCGCTCGACGCCGATCCGGGTCTGTCTGGCGAGCAGATCGTAGACCTCGGCGATCGCGTTCTGGTTGTCGGGCGCCGACGGATCCATCGGCCACTTGTCGAGCATGAGCTGGTACATGGCCAGCGCGTTCTTGTACTGGTTGATCGTCCGGTACTCGATGGCGAGCCCCTTGTAGATCTCGATGGTCCACGGCTTGTCTTGCGGGATCAGGCGCGGGTCTTGAACGCGATCGATCGCGATGCGGAGCTTCGTCTCCGCTTCGGTGGGGCTCTTCGCGGTATCGAGGATGTCGGGACGCGCGATATACGGCTCTTCGGGCGCGGGGCCGATGAAGTCGGAGTTGTCGAGCGAGCCGGCGATGTACGTGTACGCCTCTTGACGGAAGTCGGCGCCCGGATCGCCCGTCAGCTTCTCTTGCTCGTCGGTGTACGTGAGCAGGTGAACGAACTCGTGGGCAGCGGCTTCGTAGCGCTGCTGCTTGAACAGCGTCCAGGCGTACTTGTAGAGCGCGACCCCGAAGAGCGGCGGCTTCTTGTACTTCATCGACTGCGTGTAGGCGCCGGCCGCGCGGTCGTAGTCCCACACCGCCGACGGCTCGAAGTCGACCACGCCGCCGCGGAGGTCGAGCTGATCGAACTCCCAGTCGCCGATGCGCCACCAGATCTCGGCCACGTACTTGGGATCGGCCCCTGCAGGGACCGTGGGCTGGGCGACGATGGCGCAGTCGCTCGGGAACGGATCGTTGAACGACGTGTCGTCCCTGGGGCCCTTCTTCAGCGACGCGGGCGTCGGGTACTTCGCGCGCCAACTCTTCCAGTACGTTTCGTCGTGATCTTGCGGCATCGGCATGATCGGATCGACGTCGGACCCGGGATTCTTGGGGTCGGCCGGTACGGGATAGGCATAGTGGTTGTGGCAGACAAGCGACCGCCACACCTGCTGCGCTTCGTCGACGCGACGCGAGTCGTTGAGCGCGTGGCCGAGAAAGTAATAGATCCCCGCGAGCTCGTTGTACTGGGGGAACTCGCGGATGACGCGCCGGTAGAGCCCGATGGCGGGCTTGAGCGTGATCGCGAAATCGGCGTTGGGATCGTCGTCGGAGCGGGCGCGCTCTTCGTAGAGCGCGGCGAGCCGGTACATCGCGTCGGGTGTGGCCTCGGGCTGGGCGTCGGGGCCGCTGTAGTGGGCCACGAAGTCTTCGAGACGCTTGATCGCAGTCTCGCGCGCCTTCTTGAGCTCGTCCTTCTCGATCCCGATCTCGCGATCGAGGCCGCTCAGAATGGCCTTCTTCTTCTCTTCGTAGTGAAGCGTCACGATCGTCGTGATGGCTTCCTTGTAGTCGCTCGCGCCACGCTGATAGACCTCCGACTGCTGGCGCATCGCCTCGAACGCGGCCGCCTGCTCCGGGGTCGGGGGCGGCAACGGCGCCGAACGGGTGTGGAAGGTCGGCACCGGCGCGGTGCGCGGAGTCATCGCCGGAGCCGGTGCACCGGCCTCGGCGACGGACGGCGACGCGACCGCCCCCCCGTCGGCGGTGGCCAACGCAGTGACCGACGAAGCAGGCGCCGGCGGAGGGGCCCCCGCGTCGGCCGTTCGCGGCGCTGCCGGCACCGCCGGCTTCGTCTGCGCCGAGACGGTCAACGCGACCACCAGCGAAGAGGCTGCGACAGCCCCTCCCAACCACCTCGAAGTTCGCCTTGCCATCGTCATTCTCGGTCGTGCGCCCCCGTCACTTGCTCGGCTGCCCGGGCTCGACGCCATCGTCTCGGACTTCTTTCAGCTCTTCGTCGAGGAGCTGTTCCTGACGGGCGCGCTCTCCCTGCAGGCTGCGAACCCGACCGAGCTCCTCTTCGCGGACTTCCCACGCCTGCTCGGTGATGCCGACGTCGGCGCGGAGGACGATCCCCCGCAGGCGGTCGCGTACGATGCCGAAGTTGCGCTGGGCGACGTGGCCGACGAGATCGCGCGCCTGGTTGTCGTACCCGTCGAGCTGTTGCTGGTAGGTCGCTACGTTGACCTTCTCGCTGTCGATCTTCTGCTGCAAGCTCACCGCGCGATCGGACACTTGCGCTTCGATCTGCGAAATGGTGGCGACGAGGCTCGCTTCGTACTGTCTCGCCTGCGCGAGCACGGGGCTCGCCTGCCCTGCGAACGCCCGGGAGTCGGCGCCCGCCGTGCCCGCGCCCGCGAGCTGCACTTCGCGTTCGAGCGCGTCTCGAAACTGATCGCGCGCCGCCGCGTCGTTCTGATAGCGCGCGTCGCCGAGGCCTATCTGCGCGCGGCCCATCTCCACCTGGTGCCGCATTTCGGTCATCGCGTCGCGATCGAGCTTCAAGGCGCGCTCGTTGGCCACGAGCTCGGCCTGGAACCTCTCGAGGCTCACGGGATCGCGCGCGACGCCCTGCGAAGGCCCATCGTTCAGCACACGGCGCAGCCCGTTGATCGTAGCCTGCAGCGAGTCGACCTCGGCGGCCCTCGCCGTCAGCGACTGCGACAGCCTGTTCCACTGCGCCACGCCCTGGCGGTCGCGCCGGGCGAAATCGCCGGGCTCCAGCGGGAGACCCTCGATGGCGATCATGAGCTCGCGGCGCTGCTGGCGCACGGAGCCTATCTCGCCGGAGAGCTCCTGCGGCTCGCTTTCGTCGAGCGCGTGAGCCAGCGTAAGGCGGGCGCGCGAGACGCGGTTCAGGAGCGCGAGCGCCGTCTGCTCGCCGGCGGCGAGCTCCGGGAACGCGCGCACCCGCGTGGGCGCGAACATGAGCGCCGTCAGCCTGTCGACCAGCTCGGTCGATTGCCGGAGCAGCGTCTTGCACTCGTTCACGTCGTCGATCACGGCGAACGCGAGCGGGCCGTCTTCGGCCTCGCGAGCCCAGCGAATGGCGACGGGCGGGAGCTGAGCGTCCTGGTCGAGGAGATCGAGCTGCTGCTGGGCGAGCCGGTCATAGTAGACGCTGACGTCCTTGGTCGAGTCGAGAAACGACGCCACCTTCGCTCGAGTCGGTTCGTACTGGGTACGCACGCTGTCGTAGAGCTGCAGGGCGCGGTCGAACGAGCCCGAGCGCAAGAGGAGGTCGGCCCGCAGGAGCGTCCCGTCGCCGATGTACTCGCTGTCGGGATCGACGACCGAGAGGACCTCGAGCGATCGTTCGGCGCGCTCGACGTCGCCAAGCCGCACGTAGACCCACGCGAGCTCGTAGAGCATCGTGTCGAACTCGGGGCTCTCGCGATCGACCTTGGAGTAGGCCTCCGCGGCCTGCTGGTACTGCTCCATCTCGTAGAACAGGCGGCCCACCGCCATCCACGACAGGTCGATGACGTGCTTGTGCTCGGGCGTGTCGGGCGGCAGGTCGGTGACCCCGCGAAACGCGACGATCGCCGGCTTGTAGTCGACGCGCGCCGGGGACTTGGACGCCTTGTCGGTGCCGGCGTTGAGCCGTGCGACCTTCATCGCGACGAGGCCCTGGAAGTAGCGCGCCTGATGCGAGTACTGGCCGCCGTTGCCCACCTGCGAGAACGCGCCGCTCGCGTCGTTCAAGGAGCCCTGACGGTAGTAAGCCTTACCCTTGGCGTAGAGAAGCGCCGCGTCGACTTGCGAGGGCGGGACCTGGTTGAACTTCTCGAAGATCGAAGCGAGCGCCTCGGGTGGCTCGTTGAGGCGGAGCGACACGTCCACGAGCCGAGCGAGGGCCTTGCCGAAGTAGGTTGTGTAGCGAGACTCGGCCCCGTGGTCGACGATGAGCCGGTAGTCGCGCCGCGCGGCCAGGTAGTCTTGCCGCGCGTAATAAGTCTCGCCGCGAAGCCAGAGGGCGTCCGGGTAGCTGACCGTGTTCGGGAACTCTTCGATGATCTCGCTGAGAACGGTGGAGGCGCGGGTGTAGTCCTTCATCCGGTAGAGCAGCTCGCCCGTGGCGAGCCGCTGCTCGGCCGTCTGCCGCTGGGCCTTCACCTGCTGAACGGTGACCTGGATATGATCGAGCCCGGCGCCTACAGACGTAAGATCGGCCCGCGCCGAGCTGAGCGCGTCGTCCGAACTGGCTCGTGCCTCCCCGGAGTGGACGGCCCACGCGAGCGCAAGAGCCCCAATCGCGCCGAGCCGCGTCAGGTTCACTTCTTTCCTCCCCCGATCGACAGCGTGCCCGTGGCCGAGGCTCCGCCCGCAGGAAGCGTGGCGGCCGACGCCGGCTGCGTTGCCGGCACGGGCGCCGTGGCCGCGACGGCGCTGAGCGGCTGAAAGCGCTCGTGCCACTGGATGTCGGGACGCTGCTCGAGCGGCGTCGTCGCCCCGCCCTTTTCGTACGCCGTTGCCGTCACCGTGAGAGCCTTGCCCTCGACCGCTGTGAAGGCATGGCTCGACTTGACCTCGAACTTGATGCCCTTCATGTACGAAAAGACGCCATAACCATTGCCCTGGAAGGTGAGCGCCACCTGAATGGTGTGGTCGCCCGGCGGCATCGTGCCCGTGTAGATCGGGATGCTCTTCTGGTCTGCGAGGGCCCCGGTCTCGTCTTGCCGGTTGTACTGAACCTGGCCGTCGATCACGATGAGCGCTCGCGTCAACTCGAACGCGTTCGACATCTCGTTCTCGAAGTCGACCTCCGCTCGGGAGCCCGCCGTTCCGCCGCCGATGATCGTATCGCTGAGGAGCGCCAGACGCGTGTGGCTGCGGCGTATCTGGTCCTTCAACTCGTCGACTCGCTGCTCGAGATCGCGGAGCCGAACCGAGTAGGTGGCGCCGTTCATCGCCGTGTCCGGCGGCTTCGAGGTCATGTCGACGCTCACGGCCGGCGGGGGAACCGGACCGGTCACGGCGGCTGAGGCCGCTGTAGGTGTAGCCGACGACGCAGCCGAAGCGGACGCCGTTGCGGCGACCGCTGCGTGGGTCGTCTTCGGCTTGGCCGTCTGCGCCGACGCGACCCACGAGTATGCAGCCAGAGGGACCGCCAAGGTCAAAACCATCGTCAGTCGACGTTGCATGCGAAGTTTCCCCTTCTTTCGAGCCAATTCCCCAAGCGTGCTTCAAGGGGACCTGCGGACCCCGCAACCCAGGCGCAGCGAGTCTATGTTCGTGTGCGTCTCATTTGCAACTGCGCACGGAGGCTGACGTTTTTCGCTCCTCAAAGGGCCGAGCCGACTGGAAATCGGAGGCCGTAATGAGCGAAGATCGAACGGACAGTCTCGCGCGTCAGATCCTCTGGAAGGATTTCCAAGGACGCATGCTCTCTACGCGCGGCAGAATCGACGTGGCCAGGCTTGGTCGAGAAGCAGGACGCCCGGACCTCGGGCTACGACTAGAACGATTGTGCGGGCGAACGTCAGCTCGAACGTCAGGGCGAATATCAGGGCGAACATTAGGGAATGCGTGTGAACGACGCGGCAGCCTCACGCAGCGAAGCGACCGACGAAGCGCTCATGATCCGGTTTCAGAGCGGCGATCGTTCGGCTTTCGCGTCGCTCGTCCGGAGGCATCAGGCGCCCCTCTACAACTTCGCCGTGCGGCTGCTCAGGAACCCGCCGGCAGCCGAGGAGGTCGTTCAAGACGCGTTCGTGCGCGTGGTGATGAACGCCGGAGAGTTCAAGCACGCGGCCAAGTTCTCGACCTGGCTCTACGCAATCACCCGGAACCTGTGCATCGACCAGGTACGGAAGAGGAAGCTCAGGAACCACCCATCGCTCGACGAGGCGAAGGGCGACGAACGCGGAGAGGGACCGACCTTGGGCGAGCGAACGGCCGACGGCCGGGCCAACGTGGAGCGCTCGGCCGTATCGGTCGAGATCCGCGAGCGGCTCGTCGCGGCCGTCGACGACCTTCCCGACGAGCAGCGCGAGGTGTTTCTCTTGCGCGAGGTCTCGAACGTGCCGTTCCGGGAGATCGCCGAGATCGTCGGGGTGCCGGAGAACACGGTAAAGAGCCGCATGCGCTACGCGCTCGAGCGTCTGCAGGCGGCCCTCAGCGACTTCGAGGAGTACGCGCGCGCTCTGCGCTGACGTAGCGCCAGGACCCATGGCCCCGATCCGCGCCCCAATCCGACACCCGACCGACGAGACCGACGGAGACGCCAACTAGAGCGACATGGATTGCGAGAAGTTCGAATCAGCGCTGATGGACGAGCTCTATGGAGAGCTCGACGAACTCACCAGCGCCGCCACGCGGAGGCACATCGAGGGGTGTGCTCGCTGCGCGGCGCTCATGAGTGGCCTCCGCGCGACGCGGCGGGTGGCGGCGCTGCCTCGTATCGATCCCCCCCCGGATCTCGAGCGACGGATCCTTGCGGCGGCGGCCGCAGCGACGCCGAAGGTCGTCCCCTTCCGCGGGCGGATGGCGCGAGCCGTGTCGCTCGCCGGAAACTGGGCGATGCGCCCTCAGACGGCGATGGCCGCCGTCTTTCTCGTGATGATCGGTACGAGCGTGCTCCTCTTGCGAGGCAAATCGTCGCGAGCGCCGGCGAGCACCTACGTGACGGTGACCGAAGAGGGGACGCCTGCCCCGGCGACTCCGCCAGCGACGGGCCTGGCCGCGCCACCCCCTGACCCGGCGGCAGCGCCCGCCGCGTCGGCGATCGTCGCGGCCCGCTCGCAAGATCGCGTCCCCACCGCGGCCTCGCCGGCGGGAGCAGCCGGAGGCGCGGGAGCCACCGGGGCGACGGGAGCGACGGGAGCGACGGGAGCGACGGGAGCGACGGGAGCGACGGGAGCGACGGGAGCGACGGGAGCGACGGGAGCGACGGGACAGTGGGCGCAACCGCCGTCCGAGGCGCTCGACGACTCGCGCGTCGCCGATGGCTCTCGTGGGCGCGCGCCAGCCAAGCCGAGCGTCGCGAAGGCCGACGATGCTCCTGGGGCCGTTGCCCTGAACGCCGCTCCTCGACGCGCCATTCGCGAGAGCGCCGATCTCCCCTCCCCCGCGCCCCCGGCGCAAGCGGCGCCGGCATCCGGCGTCGGGTTCGCCGTCGCGCCGGCAAGCGAGGCCGAGAAGGCGGCCGAGCCCGCCGACCCGGCCGACGAGCTCTGGGCCGCGCGCGCTGCGAGAGACGCGGCTGCGCGCCAGGGTCGTCCGTGTCCGTCGGGACCCCGCTTCGACGACGTCGCGAGTCGATCTCCCGGCTCGCCGACGGGATGGGACGCGCTGTACGAAGGAGCGCTCTGCTACGAGAGCGCCGGGGACTACGGGAGCGCGCGGACGCGACTCGGCACCTTGCTCGGAGTTCCGTCGCACCGCGATCGGGCGCGGTACACGCTCGATCGAATCAACAAGGAACAGCGCGGCGGGTCGGCTTCCGCGGCTCGAGCGGGTCCGAAAACGGCGCCTGCCGCGACCCCTCCCGCCGCAGCGGCGCCTGCCGCCACCAACTCGGCCCACTGAGCGCGCGGTCCCGATGACGTCGACGACGGAATCCGCAGCGTGGGTCGACGCCTGGTGCGCGATCGATGCAGCCACGGCGGTTCTCGGCGCCGACCGCGAGGTCATCGCGGCATCGCGATCGGTGCGTTCGCTGATCGTCGACTTCGCCCGCGCCGGCGGATCCGACGAAGAGATCTACGACGCCTGCGCGGCGCTCGGCCGCCTGATCGCCGAGCACCACGGATCAGGGACCCTCGCGTCGTCGACGATCGACAATGCTGCCGCGGTGCTCACCGGTTGCAACGCCTCGTGGGTCCCCTTCGGGAGGGCGGCCGTCGTCGAGGCGTTCACGTCCTCACTCGTCGAGGAAGCGCGGCAAGACGGGTATCGAAGCTGGGAGTTTCCGGCCTGCGTCGTCCCCTTGCCCGATGGCTGCATCGCGATTGCCGCGGGCCACCCGTCGACCGAGGCTGAAGATCTGGCCGCCTGGGCCGCGCGCATCGCGCAAGCCGCCGCGCTCAAGGGCGTTCGCCGGGCGTTCGTCGCCGGGCCGGACGGCTCGCGCCGGACCGTGGAGGAAGCGCTCGACGTGGTCGGCGTAGCTTACGAGGGGTCGCGCACGTAGGCGATCGTGCGGACCACCTCGACGAGGCGCTCGCGATCGTCGGGCAAGAGATTCACGAAGCGCACTCCGATGCCAGGGTTCGGGTTGTCCCCGTTGTCGCGGAGCGGGTTGATCCAGGCCACCTCGCCCTCGAGCTTGAACGGCTCGTAGCCGGGCGGGGCGAACGACAGGACGAGGCTCGTGCCGATGGCGAGCGGGTCGGTCGTCTTCACGAAGATGCCCATCGCGCTGATGTTCGTGATCGACGCGTAGAGGAAGGTGTCTTCCGCGACGCAGTCGACGGCCCACTCGACATCGAAGCGGTCGTGGCTGCGGCGCTCATCGCGGGTCGGCATCGGATCGGGTTGCTCGAGGGCGGGGGCCAGCACGGGCGCGTTCGGGTTCTTGGTTGATGTGCCCACGATCACCCTCCTCGTAAACGTCAACGGTAGCGTACAGCGAACGCCCGAGGGCTGCCGACTGATCCGACTACGCGACCGTGACTATTGCACCCACTGTTGCACCCACTATTGCACCCACTATTGCGCCCACTGTTGCACCCACTATTGCACCCGCAGCGGGCCGCCGTTGATGCGATTGTCGCCGTCGTTCGGACCGCTTTTGACCTTGAGGCGCGTATCGCCCACGAACAAGCCGAAGTAAATCGTATAGCTCCCCGGCGTGAAATTCGGCTCGAGCTTGAATTCGTGATCGTCCATTATGAGATCGCCGGGAAGCCAGAGCGACATCGGATACTTGCCGTTCGTTGGCTTGTGGTCGCCGTTGTGGCGCCGGTGGTACCCGTCGATGTGAATGAACGCCTCCCACTCGGTCGTCACCGGGGCGAGGACCCGGTAGTACGTCTTCATGTGGTAGGTCCGGCCCGGGCTGATCCCGTCGACCAGGCGCCCGCGCTCGTCGGCCAGGTCGAAGCCGATGACCTCGAGCTTGTCCTCCATGTTCGCGTCAAGCCGGCGCTGCGGGGTCGGCGGCGCAGTGAGCAAGATCGACACGAGCGGCGACTCGTTCTTCTCGCCATCGCTCAGGAGAGACGACGCGAGCAAGATCTGGCTCGAGCGGGCATCGAGGATCGGCAGGTTGGTCCTGGGATCGGCCTTTTCGCGCCAGAGGCGATTGAGCTGCGGGAGCTCGTCGGCCTTGAGCGCCAGGCAGCGGCGCTGTGACGGCTCGGCGGTCAGCCACCGAAACGCGCCGGCGGGGTCGGTGAGCGTTTGCGGCTGCCCCCCCGCGTAGTACGCGGCGGTGCGACCGCCGACGCCAAGCATCGCGAGCGGCGCCCCCGGACACACGCGTCGGTAGCTCTCGAAGACCTCTTTGGGCGAGAGCTGGTTGGCCAGCGCCGGATAGTAGAAGAAGCACAACACGAAGCCGACGACGGCGCCGCCGAGCGCCAGCCCCGGCGCGCGATGGCGGAGCGTGTCACCCACGAGGCCCATCGCCAGGAAGAAGACGATCCCGGCCGGCACCGCCAGCGCGACGGAGATGAGGGCCGAGTGCCCCGTCTCGTGCAACCCCTCGAACGCAACGGCCGGCACGGCCAGGAGCATCAGGGGGGCGATCACCGCGACGCCGACCCACCAGTCGTAGGCCGGGAGCGCGGGCTCGCTCTCGGCTGGAAAGAGCCGGGCGAGGAGCCCCTCGAAGGGCTCGAAGCCGCGCGTCAGGGACGCCGTGGAGAGTGCCTTCGACTTGCCGAACGCCCAGAGCCAGACATCGCACGCGAACAGGAGCCCGAAGATCGCGCCGAGGGGGATGAACGAGATGCGCCACCACGCGTTCAACACCTGATCGCGGATGGTCGAGGACATCTGCGGGAGCCAGTGGGCGTGCATTCGCGTACCGATGACGACGAGCAGACCGGCAATCGACGCCCCCGCGACGGTCGCGAAATAGATGAGCGCGAGCACTCCGTCGTACGCCTCGCGGAGCGCTCGCAGCACCTTCGCGTAGCTCGACGGGTCGAACGGCTCGCGCTCGGCGTCGCGCTCGACCCACGTCAGGAGGGCGAGGAGCGCGAACCCGCCGAGCACCACCCACCAGAGGGCGAGGGCCGTGTCCTTGAAGCCTTCGGGGAATGGCGCATTCGAGATCCCGAAGGCCTGGAACGCCTTCTCCGGCAGCTCGTGGAAGTCGTGGTGGATGACGGCGGCGAGGATCAGCGTGCCGAGGCCCACCGCGATGGAGGCGTGCGCGCCGCGCTCGAAGTCGCGGAGCGCCACCGCGCACGCCACGGCGCAGATCGCAGCCCCGGTGAAGACGACGAGATCCGTGCGAGCGGCGATGAACGCGTGCGCCACGAAGGCGACCGCGGCGCCGACCAGGACGGCCGTGCGGCCGAGGCTCTCGCGCTGTCGCTGACCGCCGGCCATGGCCGACGTCTGAACGGGCGTGAGCAGGAGGCGACCGAGCGCGAACGGCAAGAACGCACTCCAGGGTGCCATCGCGTGGCCGATGGCCGCGACGTAGAAGTCGAAGGTCGGGTACTTGGCAGGCGCGTGCCCGAGCGTTCCCACCCAGAGGTCGAGGTCTTTCGAGTCGCTCGCGACGCCGCGCACCGCGAGCGCCGCGACCGCCGCCCCGGCGACGATCGAGACGATCCCGACCCCGTCGCCGAGGGGGTCTTTCAGTCGCGTCGCGGAGGGCACCGTCGCCACCCGCGCCGCCGCCCAGGCCAGCCCGACCGCGAGCAGCGGCACTCCCAGCCCGAGGAGCCCGCCGCGGCTCTCGAAGCCGACGACGAGGCCGGCCACGCCCATGAGGATCCAGGGCAACCGTTCGCGAATTCCGGTCGGTACGACCGGGCCGTCCGCGCCCGAACCTGCATGTTCGGCGTGCTGGCGGTCGAAGGCCGCGACGGCGAGCCCGCCGAAGGCCATCGCGAGGCCGGACATCGTGCAGATGTCGCCGAGGATCGAGCGCGCCTGCACGAAGTAGACAGGCATGGTCGCGAGGATGACCGCCGCGTAGGCGCCCGTCCGCCGGTCGAACAGGCGCGCGACGAACGCGTACGTCGCGAGGACGCCGAGCAGCCCCCAGAGAGCCAGCGGCAAGCGACCGGCCCATTCGTGCAAACCGAACAGCTTGAACCCCAGCGCGACCGACGAGAACGGCAACTGCGGACGGCCGAGATCGTTCAGGTGCGGCAGCGTGTTGTCGGCCCCCTCGAGAACGAGGCTCGCCGCACCGTAGAGGTTGAGCGCGACGCGACGCGAGAGGTCGGCGACGTTGAGCTCGTAGGGGTCCCACAGGCCGCTCGTCGTCAGCGGCGGAAACAAGAAGAACAGGAGGGTCGGGACGGCTGCCGCGACCGCGAGCGGGGCCCAGCGCGCCCAGGGCGGCGACGGCTCGAGGGCGCCCGCGGGAGGCTCGGCGGGAGCCGACGGCGGCGCCGCGGCGGCGGCCGGGTCGTTCTCTGCCATGGCGCCGCCGGGAGCCGTGGCTGGAGAGGCGCCGGAGGCGGGAGGATTCGGGTCTTCGGGCAAGGCCGCGGGACACTACTTCCAAGGTCTGGCGCGGCGCAACCCCGGCTCTCCTGCTACAAGCGCTGTCCGCGTTTGCGGGCACCCCCGGGTGCCTCGGGCGCGGCGAGGCGAGCGGCGCGACGTGCGCGACCGGGCCCGCGGAAGCCAGTTGCAGACGTGCGCGAGCGCAGACGACCCGTGATTCAGCCATGAGCAAGCCCCGTTCGCAGCCTCGACCCATGCCGCCCGCGCCGCGCGCGCCGCCCGCGCCATCGCCGCCGGCGCCGCCGGCGCCGGCGGAGCCCGACGATGCCGCCAAGGGCGTCGACCCTGGCCCCGTTCGCTCGGGTCGGGTCGCGCTCATCGGTCGTCCCAACGTCGGCAAGAGCACCCTCCTCAATGCGCTCCTCGGCGAGCCCATCGCCATCACGAGCCTGCACCCCCAGACCACACGAGACACGGTGCGCGGCGTGCTCACGATGGGCGAGACCCAGTTCGTGTTCGTCGACACCCCCGGCTTGCACGAGCCGCGCACCCGCCTCGGCCACTGGATGAACGACACGGCGCGCCAGGCCGCGCGCGACGCGGACGTCCTGGTCCTCGTCGTCGAGGCGCCTCGCGACGGCCGAGCACCACGGCCGGTCGAGGCCGATCTGGCGCTCGCCGGCGAGCTCCCACAGGTGCCCACCGTGCTGGCCATCAACAAGGTCGACCTACTCAAAGACAAGACGCAGCTCTTGCCGTTGCTCGCGGCCTTCGCCGGACGGCACACGTTCTCGGCCACGGTTCCCATAAGCGCCAAGCGCACCAACGGAACCGATCGCCTGCTCCGCGAGGTGCGCGAGCTCCTTCCGGTTCAGCCGTTCCTCTTCGAGGCCGACACGCTCTCCGACCAGCCGGTACGGTTCTTCGTCGCCGAGTTCGTGCGCGAGCAGATCCTCAAGCAAACGTTCCAAGAGGTTCCGCACGGCGTTGCCGTCATCGTCGAGCGGTTCGACGAGAGCGGGAAGATGCCGCACATCGAGGTCGCCGTGCACGTGGCCCGCGAGGCCCACAAGAAGATCCTCATCGGCGCGCAGGGCCAGATGATGAAGACGATCGGAACCGCGGCGCGGCAGCGGGTCGAGCAGATGCTGTCTCGCAGGGTTCACTTGCAGATCTGGGTGCGAGCCACCCCCGGCTGGATGGACGATCCCGCTCGGCTGAAAGAGCTGGGATACTCATGACCAAACACTATCCGGCGCCCACCGCGCGAACGGCTTCGATTCCGGGCGGCAAGAGCGGCTCGCCGATCGTGGCCATCGTGGGCCGGCCCAACGTGGGCAAGTCGACGCTCTTCAACCGGCTGGCGCGCGCGCGCATCGCCATCGTTCACGACGAGCCCGGCGTGACGCGCGACCGGAAGTACGCCGACACGAGCGCCTTCGGGAAGCCATACACGGTGATCGACACGGGCGGGTTCGACCCGAGCGACGAAGACCCGATGAAGGCGGGGATCGCGACGCACGTGCGCGCGGCGATCAAAGAGGCCGACGCCATCGTCTTCGTCACCGACGCGACGACGCCGCTTACCGACGCAGACCACGCCGCCGTGAAGCTCCTCCGCTCGAGCGGCAAGCCGGTCTTCTACGCCGCCAACAAGGCCGATTCACCCCAGGCCGACGCCGAGGCCTTCGAGCTCTATCGCGCGGGCGTCGACCGCGTGTTCTGCGTGAGCGCTCTCCACGGGCGAGGCATCGGCGATCTCGAAGCCGCGCTCCTCGAGACGCTCCCGGACACCTCGGTCGACGAGGACGCGGACGACGAGAGCGCCCCTCCCCGCATCGCGCTGATCGGACGGCCGAACGCCGGCAAGAGCAGCCTGCTCAACCGCATCCTCGGCGAGGACCGCGTGCTCGTCGATCACCGGCCCGGGACGACCCGCGACGCGATCGACGCGCTCGTCGAGCGAGAGGGCAAGCGGTACGTGTTCATCGACACGGCCGGCATCCGCCGCAAATCGAAGGTCGCCAAGGAGGGCAGCACGGTCGAATCGCTCAGCGTCCACTCGGCCATTCGCGGCATCGAGCGCGCGCACGTCGTGGTCTTGATGTGCGACCCGGTCGAGGGGGTCGCCGAGCAAGACGCGAAGATCATGGGCCTGGCCGAGGAGCGTGGGCGAGCGATGATCGTGGTCCTCAACAAGAGCGACCTCCTCTCGAAGGCCGACCGCGTGAAGGCCGAAGCAACCGCGCGCGAGAAGCTGTCGTTCGTACCCTACGTCCCCATCGTCCACACGAGCGCCAAGACCGGGCGGGGCGTCAACGATCTCTTCGCGACGCTCGACAAGGTTCGGGCGAGCTTCTTTCAGCGAGTCTCGACCGGCGCGCTCAATCGCTTCTTCGAACAGGTCATCGAGCTCAAGCCGCCGCCTACGATGGGCGCCAAGTCGCCGCGCCTCTATTACGTGACGCAGGCGGAGGTCGCGCCGCCCACGTTCATCGCCATGACGAACTGGCCCGACGCGATCCACTTCTCGTATCGACGATTCGTGACCAACCAGCTCCGCGAGCACTTCGGCTTCGAAGGCGTGCCGGTGCGGGTGCACTACAAGGCGCGGCGACGCCGGACCCTCGAGGAGGCGCCCGCAGCCGCGGGCGCGGGCGGCGGACGCGGCGCCCGGAGCTCACGCGGCGGCCGACCCAGCAAGGGCTAGGAGAGGCTAAACGCCGCCGTGCATGAGCGTCTCGGCGATCTCGCCGAGGTTCTTCAGATCGTGCACGTCGCTCGCGAGCTCCGCGACCCGCACGATGGGGACCGAGTCAGAGGCTCGCGCTCGCAAGGTGCCTACCAGCGCGGCGTCGCGCGCGGCCAGGCGCACGGCGGCGGCATGGGCCTGGACGACCCGGATCGGCGCGTCGTCTTCGAGGTGAAGGCCGTGCGACGCGATCGCGCTCGCGGCATCGGCGACCGTGGGCTGCCGGTCGGCCGAGAGCGGCGGTAGCCGGAACCGGTTCACGACGAAGGCGCCGCGAGGCATGTTCGCTCGCGCCAGGCGCTCGCTGAAGAAGATGACCTCTTCGAGGCTCATGGGCGCGGGGCTCGTCACGAGGACGAACGAAACCTCAGGGCTTCGGAGAGAGCTCTCGACCATCTGGGCCCGCTCCTTGAAGCCGCCGAAGAGATCGTTGAGCTCGGTGATGAACTCGGCCATGGCCGCGAGGAAGCCGCCGCCGGTGATGCGGCCGAGCCCGCGCAGCACCACCGCCGCCGAGCGGGCGAGCAGATTGAACCCGACCTTGCCGGTCGACTCGAACGCCTGCACGAACCATCGCATGGTCGGCGAGTCGACGGCTTCGACGAGCCGCGCGGGGGCGTCGAGGAAATCGAGCGCGTTCGCGGTGGGCGGCGTATCGAGAATGACGAGATCGAACCGCGGATCGCGCTGGACGGCGACGAGCTTCTCCATCGCCATGTACTCCTGCGTGCCCGCGAGCGAGGTGGAGACGTACTGGTAGAGCTTGTTGTCCATCAGCTTGCGCGCGCGCGCGGGCGACGAGGAGTATTTCACCACGAGCTCGTCGAAGGTGCGCTTCGTGTCGAGCATCATCGCCGTCAACGAGCCCTTCAGCGTGACGCCCGCCGCGACGAAGAGCGACGGGTCGATGGTCTGCTCCTCGCTCGACATACGCTCGAGCCCGAGCGCCTCGGCGAGCCGACGCGCGGGGTCGATGGTGAGGCAGAGGACGCGCTTGCCCCGCGACGCCGCGGCGACGCCCAGCGCGGCCGCCGTCGTCGTCTTGCCGACGCCCCCCGCGCCGACCGCTACGAGCACTCGACGCGTCATCACCAGCTGATCGAGTGTTTCTCCGGCCATCACGCGCTGGGCTCACACGCTTAGCAGATTTACCGATCACCCCTCGGGGCTTTCGCACTCGCCCTCCGGCAGATTATCGAACCGCGTGTACTGCGCGTCGAACCGCACCTTGGCCGTGTCGGTGGGCCCGTTTCGCTGCTTCGCGATGATGAGCTCCGCCACGCTGCGCTCGGCCGACTCCTTGTTGTAGTAGTCGTCGCGGTAGATGAAACAGATGTTGTCGGCGTCTTGCTCGATGGCACCCGACTCGCGAAGGTCGGAGAGCTGGGGCCGCTTGCTCTTCTCGCCGCGGGTTTCCACGGCTCGGTTGAGCTGACTGAGGGCGATGACCGGCAAGCTGAGCTCCTTGGCCAGCTGCTTCAGGCCCCGGGAGATCTCGCTGATCTCTTGCTCGCGGGAGTTGGCGTTCTCGCGCCCCTTCATCAGCTGCAGGTAGTCGACCATCACGAGGCCGACGCGCTGCTTCTTCTCGCCGGTCGCTGGATCCACGCGGTCGAACTCCGCCTGCAGGCGGCGCACCTTCGACCTCAGCTCGAGGATCGACAGGGCCGCGCTGTCGTCGACCCAGACGTTCAGCGTGTTCAGGTGGGCGGCGGCTTGCGTCAACTTGCTCCAGTCGCTGGGCGCGAGCATGCCGGTTCGCACGCGGCTGACGTCGACGCGCGCCTCGGAGCAGAGCATGCGGTTCACGATTTGCTCGCGCGGCATCTCGAGCGAGAAGACGACGACGGCGTACCCCGGCTCCTGCCAGCGGTCGTTCGGGTCGCGCGAGCTCTCGAGCTCCTGAGGGCTGGCGACGTTGATCGCCATGTTGAGAACGAGGCTCGTCTTACCCATACCGGGTCGCGCCGCGACGATGGTCAGTTCGCCGTCGTGGAGACCGCTCGTCAAGCGGTCGTACCGATCGAAGCCGGTCGAGATCCCGGTCATCCGGGCGCCCCGCTCCGTCGCCTTCATCATGCGGCGGAAGGTCTCCTGCATGACGTCGCGGAGCGGAAACAGGCTCGTCGACTCGCGTGTGCGCGCGATGTCGTAGACAGCCTGCTCCGCCGAATCGATGAACTGCTGGGCCTCGCCGTACCCCGCGTAGCCCTGCGCGGTCACCCGCTGGCACGCGAGGATGAGCTGCCTCACCCGGTACTTCTCGTGGATCGTCTTGCCGTAGGCCACCACGTTGGCCACCGCCGGGGCGGCGTTGAGCACCTCGGTGAGGTAGGCCATGCCGCCCACCTGGGCGAGGCGCTCGCGATCGCGCAGCCACGTGGCCACCTGGACGACATCGACCGGCTTGCCCTCGGAGCTGAGCTCGACGCACGCCTCGTGAATGCGACGGTGCGCTTCGGAGTAGAAGTGCTCCGGGCGCAGGAACTCGTTCACCTTGTCGAGGGCGAGCGGGTCGAGCATGACCGCCGACAGCACGGCGGCCTCGGCGTCGAGATCGTGGGGAGGCACGCGCGCCTCGACGTGCGCGGACTCCGTCGTTTCACCACCGAACGCGCGCAGGTTCTCCACAGGGCGACCCTCCAACGCAGGACGCCCCGACCTCAGAGAGGCCGGGGCGCCGGGCGACCAACCCTTATGGCACTACTTGGCGACGACTTCTACTTTGAGAGTCGCGGCCACGTCGGATACGAGGGTCGCTTTCAGCTCGAACGTGCCCGTGGCCTTGATCGGCTCCGGGAGCTCGATCTTCCGCCGGTCGATGACGATGCCCTTGGCTGCGAAGGCGGCCGCGATGTCTTTCGTCGTCACGGACCCGAAGAGGCGCCCATCGTCGCCCGCTTTTTGCGTGATCGTGACGCCGATCGCGCTGATCTTCGCGGCCACGTCGCGGGCCTCTTTCTTCGCCTTCTCGGCGCGCACCAGGGCGACGGCCGTGTCGTGCTCGATGCGCTTCACCGCCGACGAAGTCGCGGCCACCGCGAGCTCCCGCGGAAGGAGATAGTTACGCGCGAAGCCGGGGCGCACGCGCACCAGCTCCCCGCTCTTACCGAGCTTGTTGACGTCGTGCTGCAGAACGACCTGAATGTTGGCAGGCATGAACTCTCTCGTTTTCTCGGGGCCACCCACGACCAAGCTCGCGAAGGCCTGTTCCGGGTGGGGGGTTTGGGGGGAGCGGCCGCGCTCCCCCCGAACTCGATCAATGCGTGACGGTGAAGGGCAGGAGCGCGATGTTGCGCGCGCGGCGAACGGCGAGCTGCACCTTGCGCTGGTGGCGCGCGCAGTTTCCGCTGATGCGGCGGGGCACGATCTTGCCGCGCTCGGTCACGAAGTACTTGAGCGCCTGCGGGTCCTTGTAGTCGATGACCAGCGTCTTCTCGGCGCAGTAGCGGCAGATGCGGCGCTTGCCGCGGCGGCGGCCGACGTCTGCGTTCAGATCCGGGCCGCGGTTGATGTCCCTGTCGTCGTCCATCATCGCCATGGCTACTTCTCCTCACCAGGTTCTTCGGCCTTCGCTGCGGCCGGCGGCTCCTCGAGGGGAGCTGCCACGGAGGGCGGCTCGTCGCCGAACTCCTCGGGATCGCCCTCGGGCCCGCGATGCTGCGACCGCGTGTCCGGCCCGAAGTCGACGAGGCCGAGCTGCTTCTCGCGCGACTCTTCTTTCTCGTCTTCGGGGGCGAGCTCGATCTTGCCGAGCTTCGTCTCTTCGGGATCGACGGTGATGGCCGCGATGTCGACGGCGTCGGCCGTCTGCACCGTCATGTACTTCACGACCGCGTCTTGCAGCTTCAGGTTGCGCTCGACCTCGGCCACGAGGCCGCCGCCGCCCACGTACTTCAGGTAGACGTAAACGCCTTTGCGCTGCTTGCCGATCGGGTACGCCAGCTTGCGGCGGCCCCACGACTCGACCTTGACGAGCTTGCCCTGCTCGCGCTCGAGCGCGTCTGCGACGCGGCCCTGGACGCGCTCGGCGGCCTCGGCGTCGACGTCGGAGCGCAGGACGTAGATGGTTTCGTATTCTTTTGCGCGTCCGGGCGCCTTCGAGGCCACCGGTGCGTTCGGGGTCGGAACGGTCAAGATGTCACTCCGCTCCCCCTCTAGGGCTCGTTCGGCGGGATGCCGGACGCGGGCCCGTGGAACGCGATGCCCACGAGCAAGGGGGGCGGGTTCTTTAGCACGAGCCGGGCCCTCTACAAACGCCTCGCTACTTTTCCGCCACTCGGGCCCTCCCCCCCTCCCCCCTTACTTGCTGCCCTACTTGCCGGCCTTGTTCGAAGGGGCGTTGGCCTTGCCGCCGGCCGCGGGCACCGTGTTCACCACGTTCATGGCTGCGGCGACGCCGTCGTCGACCACGCGGCGAACGGCGGCCATGGCGCGGTCGACGACCTCGGGCAGCTCGGCCCACTCGATCGCGTCGAAGCCGGAGAGGACCCAGTCGGCTCCCCCGCCCCGAAAGCCGGCCGGGGGCTTGCCGATGCCGATCCTGACGCGAACGAACTCGGGGGTTCCGAGGCGCTGAATCACGCTCCGCACGCCGTTATTGCCGGCATGCCCGCCGCCGACCTTGATGCGCACCTCGCGCCACGGCAGGTCGAGCTCGTCGTGAACGACGATCACTCCCGACGGTGGCACCTTGAAGAAGGCCACCGCCGGCTGAACGCTGTCGCCCGAGAGGTTCATGAACGTCTGCGGCTTCAGCAGGGCAACGGGCGCCCCACTCGGGAGGGCGCCGCGCGTCCACACGCCGGAGAACTTCTGCTTGTAGTCGGGCCAGCCCCCCCCCTCGCGGAGGGCATCGGCCACGATGAAACCGACGTTGTGCCGGCTTCGCTCGTACTCGCGCCCAGGATTGCCGAGGCCGACGACGAGATGCACGGCAAACCTCGACTACTTCTTCTTGTCGTCCTTCTTGTCGTCCTTCTTCGCGTCGGCCGCAGGGGCCACGCCCGCCGCCGGAGCGCCTGCAACCGCCGCGGGGGCTGCGCCGGGGGCCGGCGTCTCTTCGACTTCCTTCTCCGGGGCGACGACGGCCACGAGGGTCTGCTCGGCGGGCAGGCGAACGGTCACGCCCTCCGGAAGTTTCAGATCCTGGGTTGCGATGTGCTCGCCGAGCTCGAGGTGCGTGACGTCGGTCTCGATCTTGGCCGGGATGCGGTCCGGCAGGCACCGCACCGGAACGAGGCGGTGCACGATGCGGAGGATGCCGCCCTTGGCGACGCCGGCCGCCTTGCCTGTCGTCAGCAGCGGGACCGACACGTCGACCGGCTGATCGAGCTTCACTTCGACGAAGTCGACGTGCTCCAGGTTTCGCTTCACCGGGTGCAAGGTGAAGTCGCGGATCATCGCGAGGAGCTTCTTGCCGTCGAGCGACAGCTCGAGAACGGTGTTCTTTCCGAGCTCGCTTCGCAGGACCGCGGCGATCTCCCGCGGCGGGACGGCGATCGGCGTCGAAGGAAAGCCCTTGCCGTAAGCGACGGCGGGCACGAGGCCGCTCTTGCGGAGGCGCCTCGCCTCGGTCTTGCCTGCGGCAACGCGGGGCTGGGCCTGAAGAACGGTCATGTTGGCTGCGGTCATGGGGCTCCGATCACCTGTCCGCCCGTGCCGCCCGTGTCCGGGTCGGTGAGCATAGGGGGTTACGATGGGGCCGCAGCGTTTAGCAGACCTCGGCCGCTCGCGCAAAGCGGAGACCGCGGCGGCGCGCCGGACGCGCGCGCCAGCGCGTCTTCGAGGCGACCGCTACGCGAACAGCGAGCTGACGCTGTCGGAGCTATGGATGCGCTTGATGGCCTCGCCGAGGAGGCGCGCGATCGACACTTGCTTGATCTTCGGGCACGCCTTCGCGCTCTCCGACAGCAGGATCGAGTCGCTGATGATCACCTCGGTCAGCGGCGAGTCGGTGATCCGTTGAACGGCCGGACCCGAGAGGACGCCGTGGGTCGCGCAGGCGACGACGCGCTTCGCGCCCTTCTCGGCGAGCGCCCGGGCTGCGCCGCAGAGCGTGCCCGCCGTGTCGATGATGTCGTCGATGATGATGCAGTCCTTGCCCTTGACCTCGCCGATGAGGTTCACCACCTCGGAGACGTTGGCCCGCTCGCGGCGCTTGTCGATGATGGCGAGACTCGCGTCGAGTCGCTTCGAATAGGCGCGGGTTCGCTCGACCCCCCCGGCATCGGGCGACACGAAGACGGCCGACGAGTCGAACCGCTTCTTCAGGTAGTCCTCGAGGAAGACCGGCATCGCGTAGAGGTGATCGAAGGGAATGTTGAAGAACCCCTGGATCTGACCGGCGTGCAGGTCGACCGAGACGACCCGGTTGACCCCGGAGATCTGCACGAGGTCGGCCACGAGCTTCGACGTGATCGGCGTGCGAGGCGCGACCTTTCGGTCCTGGCGGCCGTAGCCGTAATAGGGGATGACCGCCGTGATGGAGCCGGCCGACGCGCGGCGCAGCGCATCGGTCATGATGAGCAGCTCCATCACGTTGTCGTTCGTGGGAACGCTGGTCGGCTGGATGATGAACGCGTCGACCCCGCGAACGTTCTCGCCAATCTCGACGAAGCTCTCGCCGTCGCTGAACCGCGTGACCTTGCACTTGCCCAGTGGGGTCTCGAGATACTGCCCGATGGCGGCGGCGAGCTCCGGGTTTGCATTGCCGGAGAAGAGGCACACCTTTTTGAACACTCGCGAACCTCCTCGAGAAATCCGCCGCGAACGCTCCTTTCACCTAGCTCGCAATGTCGCATCCTGTCAACGGACGGTCGAACGGCACGTGACCTTTGCGTGGCGCGTGGCGCGTGGCGCGTGGCGCGTGGCGCGTGGCGCGTGGCGCTCGCGTGCGGTTCGAGCTGGCCCGGGGGTCAGCCGCCGTCGCCACGCGGCGCGGGTCGGTAGAGGACAGGCGACGGCGGATCGGTGACGAGCGGCGCGCCTGGAGGAGGCTCCGCGGCGGGGAGCGCTTCGACGGCCGCCGGCGCATAGTCGTCGGTCGTCGGCAGCGCGGCCTTGACGATCGCCGCCAGGCACAACGCCGCCGAGACACCCACCGCCCCCATCACGTACTTCGCGAAGCGCGCCCGGCGGCGGACCACCGTGTCGGTCATCTTCAGTACGAAGCGGGGATCGCGCAGCTCGAGCTCGTGCGCGAGCCACGACTCTGCAGGTGTCTCGTCGAAGAAAAGCAGCTCGAATGCGCCCGAGGACGACGGCGAGGGCGCTGGGGCGGCTTGCGCGGCGTGTTCGTCGGGCGCCAGGAGGTCGACCGCGCTCGGCGGCGGCGTCAGCTCGTCGCCCCCCATAGGACCGCTCGGCGGCGCGCTGTCGGTCGCGCTCGCGGGCCCATGCCCGGGCGCGTTCTCGGTGGGACCGGATGCCTCTGTGGAAGAGGCAGGAGACGCCTCGAGTGATTCAAGGGCCGCCTCGCGCGACGAGTCGGGCGCGATCGAAGGCGAACGCTCGGCCTCGGGGCCGGCGTTCGTTCGCTTCTCTCCACCCGAATGACTCCTTCGGCCTCGGCGGCCTCTCCTGCTCATGCTGTCTGCGCCTCCCTGGACCGATGTCCGAGCCGGAGCGAGCATCGCGCGGGCCGGCGCCCGCAGCAAACGCTCGAAGAACCCGAGCGCCCGCCTGAGTCGAAAATCAGTGCGAGCGTTCGCCACTCCTCCTACCCACTTTGGGGTCTCCATCTCTCCAAGTGCAAGTGTAGAACGGCCCCTTGAATCGATCATCGTCACGATCTGAAACGGTCGCGCCGTTTCGCGACGCGGACGCAACGTGGGGGCAACGAGATGCGCGTCGTGCGTGACATCGTCCTCAAACAAGCGTCGACCGCCGATCGGCTCGGCCGTGGCCACCCCTGGGTGTGGCGCGACGCGATCGCGCGCGGGCTCGACGGCGCCTCCGTGGGCGAAGAGGTGCAGCTCCTGACTCCAGACGGCACGCCCGCCGGCCGAGGCTTCGTGGATCCCGGCTCGCCGATCGCCGTCCGCCGGTGGACGAAGCGCCGCGAACCGATAGACGCCGCGCTGTGGCGATCGAGGGCCGGGCGCGCCTGCGAGCGCCGCGCGCCGATGTTCGTCGGCGCCAAGACCGACGCGTTTCGCGTCGTGCACGGCGAAGGCGACCGCATGCCGGGCTTCGTCGTCGACCGCTACGGCCCGGTCGCCGTCGCGCGCGCCGACGGCGCGGCGGCGGTGGCTCAGGTCGGCGCTCTCGCCGATGCGGTCTGGCCGTCGCTCGAGGCGTGGGGCGTCCGCACGCTCGTGCTTCGCACCGGCGCGAAGGGCGAGAAGCCCAGCCTCGAGGTCTTGCGCGGGGCGCCGGCGCCCGACACCGTCGAGGTCACCGAGTACGGGGTTCCGTTCGTGGTCGATCTCGCGCGGGGCCAGAAGACGGGCGCCTTCCTCGACCAGCGCGACAACCGGCGGCGCGTCGGTGAGCTCGCGCGGGACCGGCGCGTCCTCAATCTGTTCTCGTATGCGGGCGGGTTCTCGCTGCACGCCGCGCTCGGGGGCGCTGCGCACGTGACGAGCGTCGACATCGCCTCGGCGGCGCACGCCACCGCGCACGCCAGCTTCCGCGCCGCCGGAGTCGACCCCGGGGCGCACGCTTTCGTGACGGCCGAGGTGAGCGCGTTCCTCGAGGGCGCCGCGACGCGCGGCCAGCAATGGGACATCGTCATCAGCGATCCGCCGAGCTTCGCGCCGAGCGAGAAGGCGCTGCCTCGCGCGCTCTCCGCCTACCGCAGCTTGCACGGCGCGTGCGCGCGCGTGCTCGCCCCGCGAGGCATCTTCTGCGCTGCCTCGTGCTCGAGCCACGTCGACGCAGCCACGTTCCTGTCGACGCTCGACGACGCGGCGGTCGGGGATCGCGAGCTCGCGCTGCTCGAGCTCCGAGGCGCGGGCCTCGATCACCCGACCCTCCCCGCCTTCCCCGAGGGTCGGTACCTCAAGTTCGCCGTGCTGGCCTGACGTTCGCCGTGCTGCCCTGAGCGGGAGCGTCTCGCCTCTCGCTCCCCTCCCCCGCTGTGCGGGCTCAGGCCCGTTCGAGCTCGTAGAAGACCTTGTCTCCACCGCGCACGTGGTGGAGCCCGCAGCCGACGGGCTCGAAGTGCGTCGACAGTGCCTGACGATAGAACCGGGCCGGGCGCGCCCGGACGCGGACGTCGGTCCGGGTGCGATCGCACACGTCTTTCAGATCGCGCGCGGTGATCGCCTCGAGGTAAAGAAACCCGCGGCACATCGCCCCCATGTTCGCGATCGCCCGCTTGCAGGCCTCGTCTTCGAGGTATGGCAAGACGCCCTGGCACACGACGAGGTCGTATTTCTCGCGGCCCTTCCATGTCGCGATGTCACGGCGCTCGTGCCCGTAGGTGATGCAGGCGTACTCGCTGACGTCGAGGGATCGGTAGCGGACCTTCGGCAGGTTGGCGCGAAACCAGGCGCCCCAGAGGCCCGTGCCCGCGCCCACGTCGAGGACGCGCTCGAGCTCCCCCCCGAACCACTGCACGAACCCCGTCACGCCGCGCGCGAGGAAGTCGACCTGCTCCTCTCCGTAAACGCGGGAGCGGCGCGATTCGTAGAAACGGCGGAAGTACGACGCGTCGAAGGCAACGGCCATGCGGCGACTCTTACTCCATCTCGGCCGCGCGCGACTCGAGCATCGGCGCGAGCTAAAGGCGCAGGCGCGCCACCGCGGCGTAGCGCTCGGTCCCCGGCCAATCGGGCGGCAAATCGTGCGACGCGGCGTTTCTCCTTGGGACGGGCGTCCAGCGGACTTCCCTTCATTCGGTCCGTCTCCCAGAATACCCGCATGCGCACCCTCGTCATCGTCAACCCGCGCTCGGGCCGGGGCCACGCGTCCAGGACCGTGGGCGAGGTGCGCGCGCTCCTCGAACGACGGCTCGGCAGTGTCGACCTGGAACTCACGACGCGCCCGGGCCACGGGATCGACCTCGCGCGCGACGCGACGCAGCGAGGCTGCCCGCTCGTCGTGGCGGTCGGGGGCGACGGGACGTTGCACGAGGCAGCCAACGGGATCCTCGACGCCGGCGGCGGGGCGGCCCTCGGGTACGTCGGACTCGGAACGGGTGGCGACTTCCGGCGCACCTTGGGCGTCGCGCACCGGCTCGACGCCTACGTCGACGCCATCGCGTCGGAGCGCGAGCAGGCCATCGACGTGGGGAAGCTGACTTATCGTCGCCCGGACGGGACGGTCGCGACGCGCTGGTTCGTCAACGTCCTGTCGGCGGGCCTGGGCGGGCTGGTCGACCGGTACGTCGCCCGCACGCCCAAGTCGCTCGGGGGACGCGCCGCCTATTTCGCGGCGAGCGCGCGCGCGCTCCTCGCGTCCGAGCGCGGACACCTGCGGTGCGGAGTCACGCTCGGCGACGAGCGCCACGAGCTCCAGCTCGCCACCTACATGATCGCGATCTGCAACGGCCGGTACTTCGGCGGCGGGATGCACGTGGCCCCGATGGCCAAGCTCGACGACGGGCGGTTCGAGGTGGTCTCGATGGATGGCGCGAGCAAGCTCGCGTTCGCGGCTTACTCGGCGCGGATCTACGACGCGAGACACCTCTCGAGCCCCGACGTCCGGCACTTCGGCTGCGATCGGCTCATGCTCGATCTCGAGAACGACCGCGCCCGCGGCGTCTTTCTCCTCGATGTCGACGGTGAGCCCCTCGGCGGACTCCCGGTCGAGATCGAGCTCGTCCCGCGAGCGCTACGGATCCGCGTCGCGACGCACACGTCGTAGCGTGTGCTGATGCTGCGCAGGCAGTCGCAGCGATCGTATGCGCGGCCCCTCGGCCGAGCTGGACGAAATGCCCATGGATTGACAATGAAGGAGTCTACGAAAGGGCTGCGACCGCCATCCAACATGTCTAGTTCAGCGCCCAGTGCCGTATCTCGTTTTCCCGGCCGCTCAAGCTCGCCCGGGCCACACGCCAGCTCGGCACCAAAGAGGTCGCCGTCGAGCCGGGACCTGACCGGAGACGAAGACTCGATCCGGGCATACTACCGGAAGCTCGGGCGGGTGCCGCTCTTGACCCGCGAAGGCGAGGTCGCGCTGGCGCGGCGAATCGAAGAAGCGCAAGGGCACGTCGTTCGCGCGCTCGTCGCGTCGCCCCTCGCCGTTCGCGAGCTCGCGACCGTGGGCGACCAGCTCCGCGAGGGGAAGCTCCGCGCGCGAGACGTGACGCGGAACCCGGCCGACGAGGAAGAAGAGGCGGTCGCGCTCCACCGGCTTCTGGAGCTCTTCTCGGCGGTCCATCTCCTCGATCGCGGGCACCTGAGGCGCGAGCGCGGGCTGGCCGCGCAACGCACGGCGGCCTGCTCGGCCCTCGACGAGATGCGGCTCACCCGCTCGGTGCTCGTGCGCGTCGTCGCCTGCATGCGCCGCCACGCGACCGGGCCCGACGGGTCCGCCGTTCAATCGATGCTCGAGGCGGTCCGCTGCGGCGAGCACGACGCCGACCGCGCGAAGGGCGATCTCATCGGAGCGAACCTGCGGCTCGTCGTCGCCATCGCGCGCAAGCACTCGGGCCAGGGGCTCCTCTTCTCGGATCTCATCCAGGAGGGCAACATCGGCCTCATGCGCGCGGTCGACAAGTTCGACTACAAGCGTGGCTTCAAGTTCTCGACGTATGCGACCTGGTGGATTCGCCAGTCGATCACCCGCGCGATCGCCGACCAGGGGCGCACCATTCGCACCCCGGTTCACATGGTCGAGACCGGCAACCGCCTCGCCTCGGCGCGCAGCCGCCTCGCGCAGGCCCAGGGCCGAGAGCCCACGATCGAAGAGCTGGCCGACGAGGTCGGGCTCCCCGTTGCCAAGACGCGCATGGCGCTCATGGCGCGGCGCGAGCCGGTCAGCCTCGAGGCGCCGGCCGGCGAAGACGGCAGCGCGCGCCTCGTCGATTTCGTGGCCGACCGAGACGGCAGCGACGCGCTCGACACGCTGGTGCAAAAGAGCTTCGTCGAAGGCGCGCGCGAGCTCCTCGCGACGCTGACCGCGCGAGAAGCGCAGGTCCTCAGCATGCGCTTCGGGCTCGATGGCGGGGTCGAGCGTACGCTCGCCGAGATCGGCGTGTCGTTCGCGCTCACGCGGGAGCGCATCCGGCAGATCGAGAACCAGGCACTACGAAAGCTTCGCTTGCCGACCCGGGTCAAACGGATCCGCGCCATGTTCGACGGCTGACCTTCGTTCGGTCTGGCGCCGCTGCAACCCGACATTCTCGAACGTCAAACGCCTCGCGCTTTCGGGCCCGGCTCACGCCCGGGGCGCTCGTCGCCGGTATACACGGCGCGTGAGGGCAGGCTCGTCTTCGTGGGGGACGAGCGGCGATGGTTCGAAGGCGCGCTCGTCGATCGCGGGGGCGTAAACGGCGTCCGCCGTGCTGATTCGGTCGGGGACATGAACCACGTCGATGAGGTCGACGTACTTCATCGCCTCGGCGTAGATGCGCGCACCACCGATGAACCAGACGTCGGCGTCGCCCGCGCGTTCGAGCGCTTCGTCGAGGCTCCGCACGACCTCGATCCCCGACACGTCGAGCGCCCGGCTCGTGACGATCACGTTGCGGCGCCCCGAGAGCGGGCGGCTTCGCATCGACTCGAAGGTCGCGCGGCCCATGACCACGGTGGAGCCGAGGGTCAGGCGCTTGAACCGCTTCAGGTCGCCCGGGTAGCGCCACGGGATCGTGCCGCCCGAGCCGATGATCCCTTCGGGCGACTCGGCCCAGAGCATGGCCCTCATGGGAGCCGCCTCATCGACGACGGCGCATCTACACGGCAACCTTGAAAGGGATCGCCGGGTGCGGCTCGTAGCCGCTGAGCGTGAAGTGCTTCATGACCGCCGGCGTGTCGGCGTCGAGCAAGGGCCGCAGGTCGTCGAGGGACCGGATCGCCGGATCGATGGTGAGCCGGGGCAGCTTCCTGGGCGCGCGTTCGAGCTGCGCCTGGAGCCCGGGCACGTGGTCGTACTCGGCCATGCTGCCGTCGGCCTTCCGCGTGTAGACGTGCGCGTCGACCATCGTGTGCCCGAAGATTCCCGGCCGGATGCCCGTGAACCGCGAGAAGAGCTCGAGCAAGAACGCGTAGCCGGCGATGTTGTAGGGGACTCCGAGCGCCACGTCGGCGCTGCGCTGCGTGAGGTGCAGGCAGAGCATCGGCTCGCCGCGCTCGTCTTGCTGCACGTTGAACATGAAGAGCAGATGGCACGGCGGGAGTTGGCTCGTCTGCGCGTTGCCCGGAGCCCAGGCCGTGACGACGAGGCGCCGGCTCATGGGGTTTCGCTTGATCTCGTCGGCGACCCACCGGATCTGGTCGTTGAAGGCGACGCGGACGCCGGGCCCCGCGCCGTCGGGCGCGCTCTCGTGCACGGGAAAGTGCCGCCAGAAGTTCCCGTAAGCGCTCGGAACCCGTCCGCTCTCGTCGGCCCACGGATCCCAGAACTTGCAGCCGTGCTTCTTGAGGAGGCCGATGTGCGTCTCGCCGCTCAGGAACCAGAGGTTCTCGACGACGATGTTCTTCCACGAGATCTCCTTGGTCGTGAGGAGCGGGAAGCCTTCGCGAAGGTCGATCTCGTAGTTCTCGTTGAAGGTGGAGAGCGTATCGACTCCGGTGCGATTCGGCTTGCGTGTCCCCTTCTGGAGCACGGAGCGAACGAGATCGAGATACTGCTTCACCCTGCTCATTTGTCTCCGCCCGCGCCCCGCGTCAACCTTGAGCGCTGGCTCGGGCCTCCGTCGTGGCGCGCAAGGGAAGAAACCGCGAAGGCGCGAAGGCGCGAAGGCGCGAAGTTTGGCAAGCCAATCGTCGGCGGCGTAGCTCCTTCGACTCCCTCGAGGAGCCCGTCGATCAACGGCGCGACCCGATCGGCTCGCCTGAAAGACCCGTCCCTCAGCGAACCAGACCAGTCGGCTCGCCCGAGAGACCCGTCCCTCAGCGAACCAGACCAGTCGGCTCGCCCGAGAGACCCGTCCCTCAGCGAAGTAGCCCGATCGGCTCGTCTGAGAGACCCGTCCCTTAGCGATGTAGCCCGGTCCGCTCGCCTGGGAGACGCGTCCCTCAGCGAAGCCGCCCAGTCGGCTTGCCTGAGAGACGCGTCCCTCAGCGAAGCCGCCCGATCGGCTCGCCTGAGAGACGCGTCGCTCAGCGAAGCCGCCCAGTCGGCTCGCCTGAGAGACGCGTCGCTCAGCGAAGCCGCCCGATCGCCTCGCCTCGGAGACACGTCGCTCAGCGAAGGCGGCCCGCGCCTCAGCGGAGCCGATCGCCCGGTCAGCGCGAGCCATCACCCTACCCCGCCGAAGGATGCGGGCCTTGGCGAAGCTCGTGAATCTCCCGGCGCAAGAGACCCGGTCACGAGCGAAGCCGACCGCTCTGCGAGCAGGTCGAGATGCTGCTTCACCCTGCTCATTTCGTCTCCGCCCGGGTGTCTCCGCCCGGGCCGGCGTCAACCATGAGCGCTCGCTCGGGCTTCAGTCGTCTGCGGCCTCGCTCGCGGCCCCGGTGTCGCCCGGGTCGGTCGCGTCGCCGGCGTCGGGAAGGCCAACGGCGCCGTCGGGTGCGGCGGCCTCGCCGGCATCCGCGCCAGAGGACGCATCGGCGGCTGCGTCGCCTGCGTCGGGCGGCGGCGCCTCTCCGGCATCGGGCTCGCCGGAGTCGCCAGGCAGGGCCCCGTCGTCGCTGTCACCGGCACCGTCGTCGCCGGAGGCCTGGTCGGACGGCGCGTCACCGGTAGCGTCGCCCGTCACATCGTCGCCCGCATCGCCCCCTTCGGTCGTCGCGTCAGACGAGCCTCCACCCCGCGTGGACCCGTCGGGGAACGGGAGGCTGTCGACGTCGACCCCCACGAGCGCGTCGCATCCTGCCAGAACGAGCGCGGTGGCCACGACGAGAGCGCTCGGGAACGACGACCGCGTCTTCAGACGTGAGCGTCGCTTCGTGCGCCGGCCGATTCCCCTCCTGGGCCACTATCAGCGAAATATGGCAGATGGGGAGCCAGGCTGACAACCGCCGACACGCGGATTGCGTCCCGGGCGGCCCGACTGGCCTGCGACGCGGCGCAACAACACCCGGGGGCGTTGGACCCTTGCCGCGCCTCAACCCCGGCTCGCGTCGGCCGACGCGTCACCGCGCGATCAAGGCCTTCTCTTCTTGCCCGAGCGCCCCGATGGCCTCGAGGCACCGCTCGGCGAGCGCGCGGTACGTCTTCGGGCCGCCGGGCCTCTGGAGCAGCGCCCCGAAGTCGACCGGGGCGCCGAACACCATGTGGATCGGCGTGCCGCGGCCGGTGATGCCGCCGCGAACCTGCGCGACGAGGTCGTTGCCCAGGCCATTCACGAAGACCGGGACGACGGGCACGCGCGCCTTGTGAATGACGCGCCCGACGCCGCTCTGGGCCGGGAGGAACGTGTAGGGGTCGTCGTCTTTCTTGCGGGTGCCTTCGGGGTGAAGCCCGACGAAAAATCCGCCCCTGCGGAGAAGCGCGGCCACCTCGTCGAGGCTCGCGAGGTTCAGGACCGCCCGGCTACGCTCGCGAAAGATGGGGGGGTACATCGCGAAGAAGCTCATCGCGCCGTTCACGAAGGGCCCGAGCGGGTTGTCGTAGAAGAACGTCGACCGCACCGGGAAGAGAATGCGGTGCGGCAATCCGCGGGCGACGAGCTCGGCGGCCGTGACGTAGAGGTCGAAGAACGAGCGATGGTTCGAGACCAGGATGACGCTCTTCGCGTCGCCCCAGGCGGGCAGGCGCTCGAGGCCGTGCACGTTCCGCAGCCTGGCGGTGGCGGTGCGGATCCACCATTGCCCGACCGTGCGCTGGAGCGCGCGGATGCCGTCGTCGAGGAGCCCCGGCTCGAGGCTCGCCCGAACGAGGCGAATCTGCGCCCGCTCGAGGCGCGAGAGAGACGACTCTCCGAGCTCGAGGAGATCGTGGTCGCTCGCCTCACCGGGCGCGTCGCCGGGAGGCCGACCGGGGCGAGGGGGCCCCTCGGACCGAGAGCGGCGCGAATGGGCGCCGAGGTGGAAATTGGAGGTACTCATCGCCCGGCCCCCTAGAGATACACGAGAACCGTTGACAGTCGCGTCGCCGTGGACAATAGCCAGGCCTCAGTGCCAGCCAGCTTTTTCGACGTCGACGGCACCCTCGTACATACGAACCTGCTGCACCCGACTGTCTTCTACCTGACGAATCAGCCGAACCCCCTCCGGAGCCTCGGCGCCCTGGCGCGCGCGGCCCTCGGCGGGCCCCGGATGGTCCTCGCGGAGCTGGTCGATCGCCGGCGGTTCAACGAGCTCCTGTTCGCGAACTACGAGGGCATCTCGAGCGACCGCCTGCTGACCCTCGCGGACGAGGCCTTCGACTCCGTGATGAAGCGCGCCGTCTATCCCGGCGCGCGCGACCTCGTGCAGCGCTGCCTGGGCGAAGGGCACGACGTGGTGCTCGTCTCGGGGGCGCTCGACTTCTTGATGGAGCGGCTCGCGCGCCACCTGGGCGCGACCGCCGTCATCGCCAACCGCCTCGACTTCAAAGACGGCTACGCGACCGGCAAGGTGCTGCGGCCCATCGTGGCCGGCCCGGAGAAGGCGCGCCTCGTTCGCGAGTGGGCCAGGGACCACGGCCACGACCTCGGCGACTGCTTCGGATACTCCGACAGCTACTCCGACGTGCCCATGCTCTCGGTCGTCGGCCACCCCTGCGCCGTCAACCCCGACTATCGCCTGGCCAAGCTCGCGCTGACCTATTCCTGGCCGGTCATCCACCTCGGTAAGAGGCCCGCCGTGGAGTCTCGCATGCTGGAGCGCCTTCCATGACCACCCCGTCGTCGTCCGGACCGAAACCGCCGCAGCACGCGGTGGCCGTCACGTTGCCGGTTCGAGTCAAGAGCCTCGAGACCCCTGCCCCGCCGTCGTCGCCGGCGCTGGTCTCGCGCGCGCGCGGGCGCGCCGACCATCCACTGGTGGTCACGATCGACAAGCGAAGCGCGGCGCGAAGCGTCTTCAGCGGCGACACCGTGCTCGAGGTCGAGCTGCCCGTGGGCTCGCGCGTCATCTACCCGCGGCCGCCCATGGAGGCACTCAAAGACGTCGCGGCGGCCGTTCGCTACGCATGCAACCACCCGCTGAAGAGCGACCCGCTGCACGCGAAGCTCCGCCCGGGCATGAAGGTCGTCATCGCGATCGACGACGTCTCGGTGCCCCTCCCGAGCATGCGCCGGCCCGACGCCCGCGAGCAGGTCCTCACCGTCGTTCTCGAGCTCCTCGCCGATCACGGCGTCGAGGACGTCGAGATCATCATCGCCACGTCGATCCACCGGCGCATGACCGCGGCCGAAGTGCGCCACGCCGTGGGCGACCGCATCTTCGGAGCCTACTGGCCCGACCGCCTCTACAACCACGACGCCGAAGATCCCAAGGGCATGAAGACCCTCGGCACCACCGAGCACGGCGAGGTCGTCGAGATCAACCGGCGCGCCGCGGAGGCCGACCTCCTCATCTACGCGAACGTGAACATGGTCCCCATGAGCGGCGGCCACAAATCCGTGGCCGTCGGCCTCTGCGGCTACGAGAGCCTGCGCGCGCACCACAACCCGCGCGTCATGCGCGACTGCTGGTCGTACATGGACCCGGCGTCGAGCGCGCTCGCGACGAGCATCGAGCGCATGGGGCGCCTCGCGGAGAAGGCGCTCGACGTCTTCCACATCGAGACCACGATCAACAACCGCATGTTCGACGCGCCGCTCTCGTTTTTTCACAAGAGCGAAGACGACTGGACCGGCGGCGAGCGCGCGGCGTTCAAGGGGCTCGCCTTCACGCTCTCGAAGCTGCCGAGCGCCGCCCGGCAGGCAATCTTCCAGCGCGTTCCCTCGCCCTACGGGGTCACCGGCGTCAACGCCGGCGAGTGCGAAGCCGTGCACGAGAAGACCCTCGAGAAGAGCTTCGCGCAGTACCTCGTGCCGGTAGTCGGGCAGTGCGACGTGCTCGTCACGGGCATTCCGTACATCAGCCCGTACAACGTCAACTCGTTCCTGAACCCGCTGCTCGTGCAGGTGATGGCGCAGGGATACCTCTTCAACTTCTACAGGGGGGCGCCGCTCGTCAAGAAGGGGGGCACGATGATCGTCTTTCATCCGTGCACCGACCAGTTCGACAAGGAGCACCACGCTCCGTACATCGAGTTCGTGCACGACGTGCTCGCGCAGACCCGCGACGCCGCCGAGATGCACCACAAGTTCGAAGAGAAGTTCGCGAGAAACCCGGCGTACGTCGAGTTGTACCGGAAGGGCCACGCGTACCACCCGGCCCACCCCTTTTACATGTGGTACTGGGGCGAGGCCGGCCGCCAGCACCTCGGGCGGGTCATCGTCGTCGGCGCAGACAACGACTACATCCCGAAGCTCCTCGGCTGGGAGACCGCGCGAACGTTCGCCGAGGCCCTTGCGATGGCCAAGGGCTCGAAGCGCGACCCGGAGATCACCATGCTTCACGTGCCGCCGATCGTGATGGCGGACGTCACCGTGTGAGCGAGGCGCGGCGATGGCGAACGGAACCCTGACGCCCGGCAGCACGCACGCGCCGCCCGGCCCCGGCGACAGCCCCGCCGGCGCGCGCACGCAGCCGCCGGTGCTCGACGTCGCGCACGTCTTTCGCGGAGCGCACCTCGTCATCCTCGGCGGGACCGGGTTCCTCGGGAAGGTCTTCTGGGGGATGCTCCTCGATCGCTATCCCGAGGTCGAGCGCGTCTATCTCGTCGTCCGGTCGAAGGCAGGCGCGACGCCCGCGGCGCGCTTCTGGAACGACATCGCGACGAGCGAGGCGCTCGGCCCGCTGCGGCGCACGCACGGCGAGCGTTACAAGGAGTTCCTTCGCGAAAAGATCGTCCCCATCGACGGCGACATGGGGCGACCCCTCTGCGGCCTCGACGACGCGCTCGTCCGCGAGCTCGCGGGCACGATCGACGCGGTGATCAACGTGGCCGGCGTGGTCGATTTCAACCCGCCGCTCGACGCGGCGATCGGCGCGAACGCCTTCGGGGCGCAGAACCTCGTCGCCCTGGCCCGTGCGCTCGGCACGGCCGACACGCGCGACTCGACCGGCTCGGCGGGCGCGAAGGCCCGACGCGCCGCGATCTTCCATACGAGCACGTGTTACGTGGCGGGCCGGCGCGACGGCCCCATCTACGAAGAAGACCCGCGAGAGCATCCGTTCCCGCGCTCCGACGAACTCGGGGCCGACGCGTGGGAGCCGGAGCGCGAGATCGCCGAGTGCCTCGACCTCGTCGAGCAGGCGAAGCATCGCGCCGACGACGCGTTCCGCCAGAGCGAGTTCGCCGAGGCGGCGCGCAAGAGCCTCGCGTCGCGCGGCGAACCGGTGGAGGGCCCTGCGTACGACGACGAGTTCGGGCGCGTGAAGCGCCGGTTCGTCGCCGAGCGCATCATCGAGGGGGGCCTCGATCGCGCGACGCACTGGGGCTGGCCCAACATCTATACGTACACCAAGGCCATCGGCGAGCAGATCATCGCCTCGAGCGGCGTCCCCTTCACGATCGCGCGCCCGGCGTGCTGCGAGTCGTGCCTCGAGTTCCCGGAGCGCTCGTACAGCGAAGGCATCAACACGAGCGCCCCCCTGCTCTACCTGATGATGAAGGGCCAGGTGCAGATCCTGGCCAAGCACGTCCCGCTCGACCTCATCCCGACCGACTACGTCGTGGCTGGGATGATCCTCGCGCTCGCGGAGCTCGTCGAGGGCACGGCGGCGCCCGTCTACCAGTTCGGCGCCAGCGACGTGAACCCGTGCTCGGCGCAGCGCTTCGGCGAGATGGTCGGGATGTACAAGCGCAAGTACCTGCAGCGCGGCGGCAGCGGCAGCCCGTTCCAGGCCGCGCTCGCCCGCGTCGCGTCCCGCGTCGAGCCGAGCTTCGTCGACCGCGCGCGGTTCGATCTCGTCGGGCCGCCGGCCCTCGCGAAGGCCGCGCGCGGCCTCGCGTCGCTCATGCGCGGCGCGTCGCCGGCGTTCGCCCCCGTGGCCAAAGCCCTCGAGAGCACCGCCTACCGCACGGCCAAGATCGCCGAGATCCAGCGCCTCTTCGAGCCCTTCAGTTCGAAGCTCAACGGCCCCTTCGACTGCTCCAACACGCGCGCCGCGTTCGCCCGCGCGACGGACGCAGACAAGGCCAGGCTCCGATGGGCGCCCGAGTCGATCGACTGGCTCGACTGGATGATGAACATCCACATGCCGGCCATCGAGAAGCGCGTCATCCCGGAGATGGACCGGCGCCTCAAGAAGGAGCCGCGACCCCTCACGGCGCACACGACGATCGTCTCGATGGTCGAGCAGATGGCGACGCGCCACGATCTCGCCCTCGCCCTGCAGCAAGTCACCGCCGACGGCCTGACGCGAACGACGTTCCGCGACGTGAAGCGCGGCGCCGACGCGATGGCCGCGCGCCTCGCGGCCGTCGGCGTGACCAAAGGCCAGCGGGTCGTCCTCGCCGCGCAGAGCCACCCCGACTGGGCGGTCGCGTACTTCGGCATCGTCCGCGCAGGCGCCGTGGCCGTGCCGATCGACCCGGCGCTCGACGCCCTCGGCTGGCGGAGCATCCTCGCCGAGAGCGAAGCCTCGGTGGTCGTCTGGGACGAAGCCGTCCCCGGGCGCGACGCGATCAGCGCCGCCCACCCGGAGCTCGTTCCGCTCGACCTGCGGGCGGCGGTGCTCGCCGACGACTCGCTCGCACCGCCCGACGTGGCGATCGCGCCGGGCGACGTCGCGAGCCTGCTCTTCACGAGCGGGACCACCTCGCGCCCCAAGGGCGTCATGCTGACGCACGCGAACTTCACGTCGCTCGTCGCCGGGCTCGCGCCGATCTTCCCGCTGTCGCGCGGGGACGCGGTGCTCAGCGTGCTCCCGCTCCACCACACGTTCGAGTTCACGTGCGGCCTCCTGCTGCCTCTCTCGCGGGGCGCGCGGGTCGTCTACGTCGGCGAGCGCACCGGCGAGGGGATCAGCGAAGGGCTGCGCGCCGCCCGCGCGAGCGCGATGGTGGGCGTGCCCGCGCTCTGGCAGCTCCTCGAGCGGCGCATCTTGCAGCAGGTCGACGCGAGCGGCCCGATGGCGCGCGCGGCGTTCGACGCGGCCACGGCGGCCAACGCGTGGCTCTCGACGAACCTCGGGGTCGACGCCGGGCGCGTGCTCTTCGGCGCGGTCCACGGCCACCTGGGCGGTCAGATGAAGTGGCTCATCTCGGGCGGCGCCGCGCTGCCGCGCGAGACGCAGGAGCTCTTCTTCGGGCTGGGGCTCCGGCTGACGCAGGGGTACGGCTTGACCGAGGCGGCTCCGGTCCTCACCGTGACCCGGCCCGGCGCGCGCCTCGAAGCCGGCGTCGGCAAGCCGGTCCCGGGCGTCGAGCTGCGCATCGACGACGCCGACGACCGGGGCGTGGGTGAGGTCATCGCGCGCGGCGCCAACGTGATGGTCGGGTACACCGATCCCGGCGCCACCCGCGAGGCGATCGACGCCGAGGGCTGGCTGCACACGGGCGACGTCGGTCGCATCGACAAGAAGGGCCGGCTGGAGATCCTCGGGCGCGTCAAGGACGTGGTCATCGCGCCCAACGGCGAGAACGTCTACCCCGACGACGTCGAGCGCCGCCTCGGAGCGGTGCCGAACGTCGACGAGCTCGCGGTCGTCGGGGTCGACGTGCGCGGAGCCGAGCGCCTCGCGTGCCTCGCGGTGCCTTCGCGCGGCGACGACGCCTCGCCGCGCGGCGATCGGAGCGACCGCGCGCGCGTGTCGCTCCGCGCCGCCATCGAGGGCCTCCCGCCCGCGCAGCGGCCCGCGATCGTGCATCTCTACGCGGCTCCCCTGCCTCGCACCGCGACGCGCAAGGTCAAGCGCGACGACGTCCGCGCCATCCTCGCTCGCCTCGTGGCGGCGAGCGCGCGGCCCGAGAACGGCGCGGGCGACCTGAGCCCGGCGCGGGCCGCCATCGCCGCCGTCAGCGGCGCGCCGGTCGACTCTATCGGGCCCCACACCAGCTTGCAGGGCGAGCTCGGGTTCGACTCGCTGCTCCTGACCGAGCTGCTCGAGGCCCTCGAGACGCGCTTCGGGCCCGTCGACGCGCAGCGCCTGCAAGCCTGCGTGACGGCCGCCGACGTCGACGAGCTCGTCGCGGAGCTCGGGCGCGCGCCGGTCGAGCGCGCGGCCCCGCCCGACCGACCGCGAGTGCCCGCGGCGCCGATCGTGTTGCCCGAGCCGGTTCAAGACTTCGGCCGTGCGCTCCTCGGCAAGGCGCAGGACTTCTTCTATGGCGAGGTCATGAAGCCCCGCGTCTACGGCCGCGCGCACATCCCGCACAACCGGAACGTCATCGTCGTCGCGAACCATGCGAGCCACCTCGACATGGGCCTCGTCCGCCACGCGCTCGGCCGGTACGGCGAAGACATCGTGTCGCTCGCGGCGCAGGACTACTTCTTCGAGAACCGCCTCAAACGCGCGTTCTTCGAGAACCTGACCAACCTGCGCGCGATCGACCGCAAGGCGTCGCTCCGGCAGTCGATCCGCCAGGCGAGCGACCTCCTCGAGCGGGGCAAGACGCTGCTCGTCTTTCCCGAGGGCACGCGCGGCAGCTCGGGCGACGTGCAAGAGTTCAAGCCGCTCGTCGGCCACCTGTCGATCGCGAACGGCGTGGATCTGCTGCCGCTCTACCTCGGCGGCACGCACGCGGCGATGCCGAAGGGCTCGCCGGTGCCCATCAAGCGAGCCGTCCTCGCGCGCATCGGGCCGCCTCTGTGCGTCGCCGACCTTCGCCGCTTGACCGCCGAGATGACGCCCGCCGACGCCGCTCGCGAGGTCGCGCGGATCGCGCACGCCGCGGTCGTGGCGCTCCGCGACGGGCAGGTGCTCGACCTGGCCCGCGCGGAGAGCGCCGACCTGGCGGTCGATGCCGAGAACCCGCTCATCGACCTCTTCGCCGAGCTCGAGACCAAGTTTCGCGCCGGCGAGGTCGAGAGGCCCGTCAGCTACTACGTGTCGCTCGGGAACGACGACCTCGCGAAGTGGACCGTGCGCGTGGACGCCGCCCGGTGCGACGTGCGCCCCGGCAGACCGCAGGGCGGCGAGGCCGACTGCGTCCTCAAGACGAGCCCGGAGATCTTCGCCAAGATCGTGCGCGAGGCGTACGTGCCGAGCCCCGCCGACTTCATGTCGGGGGTCTTCAAGTCGAACGACGTCGCGCTCCTCATGACGTTCCAGCGGGTCTTCCATCTGGACCAGGCGTCGTAAAGGGCGATGCGAATGAAATACCTCGTCACCGGCGCCACGGGCTTTCTCGGTACGCACCTCACGACGGCGCTCGAGGCGTACGGCCACGACGTCGTGCGCTTCGCGCGCTCCACCGGCGGCGACGTGCTCGACGGCGCCAGCGTCCGCGCGGCGGCGGCAGGGTGCGCCGGCGCCTTCCACTGCGCCGGGGTCGTGTCGCGCAAGCCGGCCGACGCCGAGGAGCTCTATCGCGTGCACGTCGGCGGCACGAAGAGCGTGCTCGACGCGTGCGAAGCGGCGGGCGTGGCGCGCGTCGTCCTCGCGTCGACCAGCGGCACCGTGGCCGTGAGCGAGAGCGCGGAGACCCTCGGCCGCGAAGATGACGAGGCGCCCATCGGGCTCGTCGGGCGCTGGCCCTACTATCGCGCGAAGCTCTTCGCCGAGCGCGCCGCGCTCGCGCGGAGCAGCGCCCGACTCGAGGTCGTCAGCGTCAACCCGAGCCTGGTCCTCGGCCCGGGCGACGTGAACGGCTCGTCGACCGAAGACGTGCGCCTCTTTCTCGAGGGCGCGATCGCCGCCGTCCCCGCCGGCGGCCTCTCGTTCGTCGACGTACGCGACGCCGTCGAGGCGATGCGCCTCGCGATGGAGCGCGGGCGACCCGGCGAGCGTTACCTCGTCGGCGCCATCAACCTCACCGTCCGCGATTTCTTCGCGAAGCTCGCCCGCATCTCCGGCGTCCGCGCGCCGTGGCTCCCCTTGCCTCGCTCGCGCGAGCTCGCACGAACGGGCGCCGCCTGGGTCGACCGCCTGGCGACGCGCGCCGGCTTCCGCGCGCCCGTCGATCCCGTCTCCGTCGAGATGGCCCAGTGCTTCTGGTACCTCGACTCCACCAAGGCCGAGACCGAACTCGGTTGGACCGCCCGCGACCCCAACGCGACCCTCCACGACACCGTCGAAGATCTGCGGCGACGCGGCGTCGTCTGGCCTCGAGCCAGCGCCGGCGTCGCGTGACGGTGCTCACGTAGGGGAGAAAGAGATTGGCCGCAGAGGCGCAGAGCAGTGATCGGGGTCGAAGACTCGCGACGTGCGCTGCGAGTGCGCGCAGCGTGCGCAAAACCCTCTGTCCTCTGCGCCCTCTGCGCCCTCTGCGCCCTCTGCGCCCTCTGCGGCCAATCTCCCTCAGGGGCGGGTTCTGCGGAACTTGGTGCGCCATTCGCGGGTTAGGGTCGGTAAGCGGTACTCTAGGAAGATGCCGACGATCTCGCCGCCGGCGCGAAAAAAGTCGCCTCCCTTGACCCGGGAGTCGCCGACGTCTGCCCACTTCTTCAAGGGCAGCTCGTACAACCCCTCCGGGGTGCCCGAGGCCGCAAGGTAGCGGGCGATCACCTCGACGTCGAAGATCCACCGCGAGCCGAACGGGCGGCCGAAGAGCTCGCGCACGTCGACGCCCTCGACGCGGAACAGCTTCGCCCCGCACTGGGTGTCGTAGACGGGCAGCGCCAGGACGACGCTCGCGGCCGTGGCGAAGACACGCCCCAGGTAGTGCCGGCGCATGCTCCGCGCGATCTCCCGCCCGAGGAGCGCGACGCGCGCGCCCATCACGATATCGATCTCGGGATTGTCGTCGAGAATGGCGACGAACTCGGGAATGGCACCGAGCGGCGTCGCGAGATCGGCGTCGAAGTAGCCGACGTACGTGGCCGTCGCCACGGCCGAGACGACCCCGGCGCGCACGGCTTCGGCCTTGCCCCGATTGGGCTGCAGATCGAGGACGCGAACTCGCCCCGGCCAGCGCCCCTCGACCGCGCGCAACACCGCGAGCGTGCCGTCGGAGCTGCCGTCGTTCACGAGCACGAGCCCGACGTCGTCGTGGGTGGCGAGAAAGTCGTCGAACGCGGACTTCTGAAAGCGCTCCGCCTCGTTGTAACAGGGCACGACGATCTGCGTACGCATTCCGAAGGGCCTCGTGAAGGAAGGGGGAGCGCTCCATTTTTAGCATGAACCCGCCGGCGCCTTTCCGCCGCGGTGGGCCGCCCGCTCTCGCCCTGGCCCGGCCAGTCGAAGGCGAGGAGGGCGAAGCCCTGCCGCGACAGAGGCGTGCTACTTCTTCCCGGCTTGCCTGACTGTTTCCGATGAGCTCATCCCCGACCGCTCCCCCCGCCGCACCCGAAGCGCCCGACGCGACCGTCTACGACTACGCCATCATCGGCTCCGGCTTCGGGGGCAGCGTGAGCGCGCTCCGCCTCGTCGAGAAGGGCTACCGCGTGCTCATGCTCGAGAAGGGCAGCGAGCTCACGGCCGCGGACTTCCCGAAGAGCAACTGGAACGTGAAGCGGTGGCTCTGGCTTCCCCTCCTTGGCTTCCGCGGGCTCTTCCAGCTGCGCCCGTTCCGGCACGTGCAGGTGCTCGCCGGGGCCGGCGTGGGCGGCGGCTCCCTGACGTACGCGAACACCTTGCCGATCCCGAAGCGCGGCTTCTTCTCGAGCCCGTCGTGGTCGCACCTCGCCGACTGGGAGACCGAGCTCGCGCCGCACTACCAGACCGCCCGGCGCATGCTCGGCGCGGCGCCTACGGACTTCCTGACGCCGGCCGACGAGCTGCTGCGTCGCTTCGCCGAAGACTCCGGGCGCTCGCAAGACTTCGAGAAGCCGCACGTAGCCGTGTTCTTCGGGAAGCCGGGCGAGCTCGTCCCCGACCCCTATTTCGGCGGCGACGGCCCGGCGCGCACCGGGTGCATCCGCTGCGGCTCGTGCATGACGGGGTGCCGTCACGGCGCGAAGAACACGCTCGACAAGAACTACCTCTACTTCGCGCGCAAGGGCGGCCTCGAGCTCAAGGCCGACAGCGACGTCGTTCACGTGGCGCCGCTAGGGCGCGGCGCGGTCGGCGGCTATCGCCTCGGCGTACGCGAAGGGCGCTCGTTCTTCCGGCGCCGCGCGACCACGTACGAGGCGAAGAACGTCGTCTTCTCGGGCGGCGCGCTCGGAACGAACGCGCTCATGCTGAAGCTGAAGGCCGATCCCGACGGGCTACCCAGGCTCTCCGACCAGGTGGGCCATCGCATCCGCACGAACTCCGAGTCGCTCCTCGTCGTGAGCGTGCCGGGCACGAAGGAAGATCACGCCAAGGGCATCGCGATCAACTCGCTCTTCCAGATCGACGAGCACTCCCACCTCGAGATGACGCGCTACGGGACCGGCTCGGGCTTCTTCCGCCTCTTCTACGTGCCGCACGCGCGCGGCGAGGCCGGGTTCCTGCAGATCTTCCGCATCCTCATCGCCATCTTCGCTCACCCGATCCGTACGCTGCGCGCCTGGTGGGTGAAGGACTGGGCCGCCGAGACGATGACGCTCCTCTACATGCGGTCGACCGAAAGCACGCTGCAGTTCGTGCGCGGATGGTTCGGCGTCATGACCACGCAGATCGAGAAGGGCCAGGCCCCGCGGGCCACGATCCCGGAGTCGACGGAGGTCGCGATGCAGCTCGCGGCCAGGTCGGGCGGCACCGTCCTGTCGCCGTTCTACGAGCCGCTGCTCGACATCCCCACCACGGCGCATCTCCTCGGCGGCTGCTGCATGGGCGACTCCGCGGCGACGGGCGTCATCGACCCGCGCCACCGGGTCTACGGGTACGAAGGCCTCTACGTCATCGACGGGTCGACGATCTCGGCGAACCTGGGCGTCAACCCCTCGCTGACCATCACGGCGCTCGCCGAACGCGCTATGAGCTTCATCCCGCCATGCAACGCACCCTGATCCTGGGAGCCACCTCGGCCATCGCCGCCGAGGCCGCGGTGCTCCACGCGACCCGCGGAGACCGCCTCCACCTCGTCGGTCGCAACCCCGATAAGCTGGCCGACGTGGCGCGGCGCTGCGAGCGCGCGACGGTGACCACGGCGGTCGCCGACTTCGACGACCTCGACGGCAACGAGGCGCTCGCGCGCGACGCCATCGCGGCGCTCGGCGGCGGCGGCGGCCGCGTGCTGGTCGCGCACGGCGACCTTGGCAACCAGCTGGCGAGCGAGCGCGCGTTCGCCGAGGCGCACGCGATCCTGCGCACGAACTTCGTGAGCGTCGTCTCGCTCCTCATCCCCCTGGCCAACGCGATGGAAGCCGCCCGCAGCGGGCGCATCGGCGTCATCACGTCGGTCGCAGGCGAGCGCGGCCGCCCGCGTAACTTCACGTACGGCGCGGCCAAGGGAGCACTCAACGTCTATCTCCAGGGCCTGCGCACGAGGCTCTATCCGGCGGGCGTCTCGGTCACGACGCTGAAGCTCGGCCCGGTCGACAGCCCCATGACCGCCGGCCACAAGAAGCACGCCCTCTTCGGCAAGCCGCCCGCCGTCGCGCGCAGCATCGTCAGCGCGATGGACGCCGGAGACGCCGAGGTCTACGTGCCGTCGTTCTGGGCCGCCATCATGCCCATCGTGCGCAACACGCCCGAGCGCGTCTTCCAGCGCCTGTCGTTCCTCTCCGGGCGCTAGGCCCTCGGGGGAGAGAGCGCTCTCTGCGCCTCCGCAGCCAATCTCGCTCTCGAGGGCGGGCTAGAAATTGATGCGCCGCATGACGAAGCGGGGCAGCCAACGGATGACGAGCATCACGAGCGCCCACATGCCGGGCACGTAGAGCACGGGCTTGCCGCGGTCCATCGCCCGCACCACCGTCTTCGCGACGTCGTCGGGCTCGCCCGCGAAGGGCGGCGGCGTGAGGCCGGCGGTCATCGCCGTCTTCACGAACCCGGGCTTCACGCAGAGCACCGACAGGCCGGCCGCGTGGAACTTGTGGTCCATGGCCTCGAGGTACGTCGCGATGCCGGCCTTGCTCGACCCGTAGATCGCGACGGGCTTGCGCCCGCGGTCGCCCGCGACCGACGAGAACACGACGAGCCGCCCGCCGCCGCGCGCGACGAGGCGCTTGCGCGCTAGCTCGCAGAGCACGACTGTGTTCGCGTAGTTGACGGTCACGAGGCGTCGCGTCAGCTCGATGTCGGCCTCGAGGGCCTCCTGGGTCGCGAACATCGCCGCGGTCACGATGAACGCGTCGAAGCCGTGGAGGGCGTTGTCGGCCGCGTCGAGCGCGCCAGCGAACTGCTCGGGACGCTCGAGGTCGCAGATCGCCGAGCCCGTGTCGGCGCGCTGCGGATGGCGCGATTGCAAGTCGGCGGCGCTGCGGGCGAGGTCGTCGTCGCCGATGCCGAGGAGGAACGTCGAGTCTCCGCGCTCGGCGAGGCGCCGGGCGATCGCACGCCCCATGCCCGACGTGCCCCCGACGATCACGGCCTTCATGCTCGGTCTCCGAAGACGCGCACGGACTGCGCGCTCCGGAGGCGCCGTTGCGGGTCCCACTTCTCGCGCGCCGCGAGGAACGCGTCGAGCCTGGGCTCCATCGCCCGGAAGTGGTCGGCGCGCGTGAAGCGGTCCTTGGTCAGGTAGATGCGGCCGCCGGTCGCGATGACGAACTCGTTGAGGCGATCGACGATGTGCTGGATCGTGGGCGACACCGCCATGTCGACGGCGATCGACGTCCCCTCGAGCGGAAACGAGAGCAGGCCCTTGCCTTCGGGCCCGCAGTCTTTGATGACGCAGAGGGGCGACGCGCCGCCGAACTTCGTCAGGAGCTTCATGAACTCGATCACGGCCTCGACCCCCGCGCGGCGCGGAATCACGCACTGGTACTGGGTGAAGCCGCGCGGCCCGTAACCGCGGTTCCATTCGAGGATCGCGTCGAGCGGGTAGAAGAACGCGTCGGGCGCGACCAGGCCGGCGGCGTGGTGGTCCATGTGCTTCCAGTAGAAGAGCGTGTTGAAGAGGCGCGCGGTCACGGGGTTGAGCGCCCAGTTGGGGAGCTCGACGGGGAGCGACACCTGCAGCCTCTCGCGGGGCGGCGGGATCTTCGCCTCGTCGGGCGTGGCCCATCGACCCGCCATCAGGATGCCGCGACCGAGGGACGCGCCGCTCGAGAGGCAGTCGATCCACCCCATGGTCATCGGCCAGACCGGCGCCGCCCGGTTCAGCCCCGCCACGTACTCGGCGATGTTGCCCACGCGCTCGCTCTCCAGCCAGACCCACGGGCTCGAGATGGGGCGGAGCACGAACTCCACTTCGAGGATGTGCCCGAGAAGGCCCATGCCGCCGACCGTGGCGTAGAACAGATCGGGGAGCGCCGTCGGCCCGCACTCGACCACGCTGTCGTCGGCGAGCCGCATCTTGAGCGACCGCACGTGCTCGCCGAAGCAGCCGTCCCGGTGATGGTTCTTGCCGTGGATGTCGCTCGCCACCATGCCGCCGAGGGTCACGAACTTCGTTCCCGGCGTGACGGGCGAGAACCAGCCGCGCGGAATGAAGATGCGATTGATCTCGACGAGGCTCAGCCCCGCCTCTGCGCGCATCACCCCGGTCGCCGGGTCGAACCTGAGGATGCGATTGGCCATCCGCGTGGCGGCGACCTTGTCGTCGGCGCGGGCGGGGAGCGACGAGTCGCCGTACGACCGCCCGAGCCCACGCGTCAGCGCCGCGCCCTTCGTGAGCTTCACGAGGTCTTCGCCCAGCACCTCGCGGCCCGGCGCCGGCAGCCGGCCCCAGCCCATCAGTACGGGGGTGTCCGCGGCGCTCACCGCGCTCGGGGCGACAACGGCCGGACGGGCGCCGGCGTCGCTCGAAGGCCTCGAGGATGCCTGGGGTATGCCGTGCGCCGCTCGTGCATCATGGTTCGCCATGATCAGATGCCCATGCTCTGGTTGTGCCTCGAGTTATGGCTCGAGTTGCGGGTCAACGAACGCGGCGGCATGGGCGGCTTATTCCTTACACTCCGGTAAGATGCTCATCAAGGGCGGGAGCGCCCGCCTCGGAGCCCGTTTCCCGGAGGGGCCGTCTGCGAAGGAGACGGGGCGGCGCCGTCAGGTCCCGCGGCGAACGAGCGCGCTCGGCGGCAGGAGCGAAGCCGCGGAACGCGCGGCGAGCTCGCTGACGCTACGCACGTGCGTGTCGGCTTCGGCCATGCGCTCGCGGAGGACCGCCTCGACGTCCGTGGCGGCGGCCGCTCCGGCCGCGAGCAGGGTGCTCCGCACGAAGACCTCGGCGGCCTTGTAGGAGCTCCGCACGAGCGGACCCGAAGCGACGAACGCGAAGCCCATCGCTCGCCCCT
>OBLW0100000081.1_pt1 | contig 69566 bp, 76 predicted proteins | sample 1520161 | NCBI WGS metagenome assembly OBLW01 (sample SAMEA3539309, study PRJEB22396) | soil metagenome | biome: tundra; feature: field; material: soil | place: USA | collected 2010-05 | depth 0.15 m
GAAAGCCTCCTTTCAGGATTTCAACTTGCCAGCGCGACGTCGAATGTATCCCGGTGACCCTAGAAGCAAACAGGTCTAAGAATGGGCCGCCCGGACTTAACCGAACGGCCCGGTCCATCAATTAGCGGCGGTCGACGGACACTTCTTCCCAGTAAGGGGTGTAGCCATAGTGTTTATAAATACTGTTTCCCCAGGTCGAATCACCCATGTTCGGCCAGTTGTCCTTGGCGAACCCCGGGGCATTCTCCAGAAGTTTCTTGTCAACGTTCAGCACGGCGCGATTTTCCTTCAAATTGAAGTGGAACGCGTTCCACGGAATGGCAAAATACTTGTCACCCATCCCAAGAAAGCCTCCAAAGGATAAGACCGCGTAAGCGATCCGGCCGGCTCCAGCGTCGAGTACGAGGTCTTCGATTTTTCCGAGGTCCTCATTTTGCGTGTTGACGACTTTACTGCCTATCACCGTCTTTTTAGCGGGAACGATATCCGTGTATCTCGCTACTCTTGGCTCTGCCATGTGATCTCCTCCTGTCAGAGGAAACTGGTTGACTCGCCATACTTCCTCCGCAAGACAGCATCCTAATAACGACGCAAATGCTTATCTGTCCACAACGAGACACATTCGCATTTTGTTTGCTTTTTCCGTGGCGCGACAGTTGCTTGCTGGTAGAGCGAGGATTTAACCAGTGCGCTATTGCTTAAAGAATGTACTAAATCAGCTTAGGCGAAGAACTTCGATGATCTACGTTGGATTAGTCGCTGCAACACCGCCCTCGAAATGAATCTGTATCCTGCGACCAGCGGATTTGTTCACAGTTGCGGTTATCTCGGCCCTGACGATTCCGCCTGAATAAAGCCGAACTCTGACGAGCGAGCCTACGCTGTAGTCCATGCCTCCACTATACAGCCTGGGATTTTCCTTTGTCTGGTTTGTGGACGGACTTCGAAGCACTTCTTGGCTCAGGTGGCCTGTTGCTGGACTAATTTTGTGAAATCAGTTCGGCTGCGATTTCGCAATGTGAGCCCGATTGCCGCATGGTGATGCAGAAGTGTTTGCCTCGCGGCGCTGCTGGACAAGGCCCCAGATCATAAGCGACGGATGTGTCCGGAACGGCACAGACCTCGTCCTCTAAACCGCCTACAGTAGAACTTGACCCCGCACGTTAAGAGAAAGAGCCGTTATTTCAAGGCTCCTAATGAGACAGGAGACACACAATGTTTGGATACGGAATAATTGGTACCCTCTTGGTTATTTGCTTGATAGTTTGGCTCGTAAGACGGGCGTGAAATGCTGTAGGGTAGGCCGCTGGGCCGAACTGACGGCGAAAAATGGAGTGTAAGGAAAGCTCCGCCGTCAAGGTCCGGCTCTATTCTAGCCAGGAAGTAACAGCCGAAATTACGGTTATTGTTAGCAATTCTGCCAGCCAGAAAGATACGAATCGTCTACGAAGGTAAAACTGCGCTCGCCAATCTTACTCAAATCGTGGAAGTCTTGAAGAGCAAAAAACTATCTTTTGACGGCTGCGCGCCGAGAGCAGCGAAAACGGGCCAGTCAGTTGCTGAAGAAGGCCGCCGAGAAAAAGTGGCCGGATGCGGTCATGACAAATTCCGGTATCGTCTTGGGTACGCGTTAGGCTTAGGCTCTGAACGCTAAGCGGCACTCCCTCCTAGCGACAGCCCTGTTCATCAAATTCCCCACCAAAAAGCTATCAAGACGCCTTACCCCCAGGGATAAGTGTTTGTTTTCCTCGACACTGAGAGGTAGGCGGTATGGATCGAAAAATTCTGACGTTACTGGTGGTCGTTTGCGTTGGCGCGATGGCAATCAAGGTAGTGATGATGGAAGTTGCTGGCATTATTGAATTGTGGCATAGGCTGCGAGGAAGGTAGGGCCAATGACTACTATGGCGATTCCGCTGTTAGACGCATACGAAGAGCGACGATGGTTCGTGGTCTATGTCGAGCCGTCCCGCGAGCAGCTTAGTGCGAAGCTGTTGGCAGAAAATGGTTACGAGGTCTATCTCCCTACATATCAGAAGCGGGTCGAAAGGTGCGCGATCTGGACAACGATTACGCTGCCTTTATTTTCGCGGTATGTCTTCTGTCGACTCACAAGCACCATAACCCATCGCGTAATTGGTACTCCCGGTGTTGTAAGACTGATTGGCTTTAGCGAAGGTAGCGGAGCCATTGACGACCGAGAAATTCAGCTTTTGAAAAAACTGGTCGAGATGGGAGCCTCACCGTTCCAAGACTCCCTTTCTCAAGACTTGAGTGCTGGGAGCTGCGTCCGAATCAGGAGCGGACCGCTAACAGGAATGACGGGAATACTTGTAAGGACTAAAGAAACGCACAGAGTGGTTATGACGCTGGAATTGATTCAGAAAAGCATATCGATCGAGATTGATTACAGGGATGTCGAGATCTGCGCCAAACATCCATAAGAAATCTCCGTGCCCAGTCAGACCGGGGTCCGTTCCCACAGCACCCAAGGGGGAAACGTTCTAACATGTCGCTGGCACCTACTCCTTGGGACTCGCCAGTCAAACTCGCCATATCGCTCAACCGCGTGCCAAGCCCACGACGGTAAGCATGCCAGCCGTGCCATGCGCTGTTGATATGCTGCGGGATGTCTCGTCGCGACAGGTTGTCCATATCGATGGGCTTTTTCTCTTTCTGTCCGTAGAAAATCCAGTCGCCCTCCACCGCTGGAAATTGCTTGTTCGTTTTGTACTTCGCGAGAATCTCCTGCAACAACGGCGCGACCGGAACGCCAGCCTCTCTCGCTTCTGTCTTCGGTGCCCCGATATGATGCCGCCATTTCTTTCTCGATACGAAGATTTCGCCGTCCTTGTAGTCCTCCCACTTTAACGCTGGAATTTCGGAGCGTGTCAACCCTGTGAAAGCTGCGACCGCTACGACCGTCCGTGCAGGCTCCGATAGCTTCTCTAGCATCAGCGCGATCTCCGCGTGATCGTATGCGTGGTTGTTTGATTCGTGAATCTTCCGCTCCCGAGGAGTTAGCTCAGAAATTTTTCGACCCTTCGACATCCCTCCCGCCTTCGTTGCGGGCATCGGGTTCGTACCCGTGATAACATTCGATTGTAGCGCGGCGGTGAAGACGCCAGACAGAAAAGCCCTAGCGCGAAGATGGGTCTTGTGAGAGAGATTCTGCGGCAGGCTGTCGAGCCAGTCTTGGGCGTCCTTCGTGGTTACCTGATTGATTTGCAGCTTAGCGATATCCGCGCCCGCGACGTGTTTGTTGTAGATTTTCTGGTAGCCGTGGATTGTGGAAGGCTCCATGTGGTTCGCGCCTTGCAATTGCTGCCGATCTTCGCAGCGCTTCCAGTAAACTTGCTCGACGTACTGTCCGAGGGTAAGCAGTCCATCCATCATCGCCGCGTTCGGAACTTTCGCGTTCGCCGTTCGAAGCAGGCCATTGATCTTGGAGGAGAAAATCTCACGGATATGCTCTGGGTTCCGGTTGGGGTATACGTTCACAGGTCCCAGAACTTCATGGACGCGTTTGCCATTCAGGTAGTACACGAACAGCCAGTTCGAGCCATGCTGTTTGATCTGTCCCCGTTGCCCTCGTGGTCGCATTGTATCCTCACGGTTGTGGGTACACCGTGGATACATTATCGCAATAAATCCCCGCCAATTAGAGCATGAACAGCGGACTCATAATTCCGTTGGTCCAAGATTCAAATCCTAGCGGGCCCACCAATTTATAGTGGTTTAACCGGCGACATGGATTAAAGCCCGGACACGTGTATTACAGAATGTATCGGCACCATAGGTCATAGCACAACCCCAGTTCGAATGGGTTGTCGAGCCGGTTCCGGGGCGGATCACGACCTACCCCCGACCAGGTTCCAAAAGGAATTTCGGGGGACGAGGATGGCGTTCGTTCGGGCTGTGGCGGTTGGGGACGTACCCGTTGGCAATATCCGGTCAGTTGAGATTGCGGGCAGAACTATCGCCGTGGCCAACGTCGGCGGCTCGTTCCATGCCATCGACAATACGTGCACACACCGGGGCGGCCCGTTAGGGGATGGGGCGCTGGAGGGAAATATCGTCACCTGTCCTTGGCACGGATGGCAATTTGACGTTGGCACCGGCAAATTGGTGCAAAGTCCGGAGATGGGAGTGGGCTGCTATGTGGTTGACGTGCGGGGTGGTGAAGTGTTTGTCGATTTAGGCTAAAAAAACAGCCCAACTGATTGAAGGTACATGGTTTGCCCCTGGATTAAAGCATCTGCCCGCGATCTGAAGCCCGGAACCCCAGAATGTTGCGCGATCCACAGGCTAACCCTCATATTTTGTTTCGCTTTTGGGGTGACGACGTGTATAGTCCCGTCTCGAATATTCAATGGCGCTACCGACCACGCAACGACACTACTGGATCTTTAGTGCCGACCCGCACCACTACCATTGGGATACGCTCTTCGTAAAGGGTAAAGAAATGTGGCATGGGGCGGCCGGGAAGGCGGACGCTATCCGTGCGCTGAAACAGGTGCGCAAGGGGGACAGGGTGCTGTGCTATCACTCAGCTCCGGAGCGGTCTCTGTACTCAATCGCAGAGGTTACCCGCGACCCCTATCCTGATCCGCATGACCACAAGGGGAAGAACCTGGTGGCGGATTTGCGGGCGTTCGAGAGGCTGCCCCGGCAGGTGACATTGGCGGAACTGAGGGCGAATACCGCGCTGAAGAAAGTGAAGATGCTTAAGAATGTGCGGTTGCTCATTTCGGCGATTACGGACGCGGAGTATTTGGAGATTTTGCGGATGGCCGGAATTGTGGCGACTCCGGGGATTCCGCTGCCGTAGATTCGGTGGCGCGGTTGACGCCGGACGAAGCAAGCCCCGCCCTTACAAGACAACTGGCCTGGTGGTGCTCCCCTTTTTTAGTTGGGATTGTTAGCACGCGGACTCCTATCGCCAGGCGCCAAGGCAAATGAGTCAACTGGGGTGAGCGATGGGCATGCTCGGCCGCTTCGGGGTTTTCGCTGCTTGCTTCGCCTTGCTTATGACACTTCTTCCGCAGATTCCGCCGCAGCATCGTCAATCGCATCAGGATAGTCTACTGGCCGGCATTTCTTCCGGAAAGACGCGGGTGCTGGATCTCAGCTATGCGATCAACGACAAACTCGTGCCCTGGCCCAGCGATGCTCGATGGTTCGAAGCGCAGGTGAACGCGACCATCGAGAAAAACGGATATTTCACGCGCAGTTTCTGGATCCTGGAGCATTACGGGACCCATCTGGATGCGCCGATTCATTTCGCGCCCGGGAAAGCGACCGTCGATAAGATTCCGGCGAAACAATTATTTGGGCCAGCCATTGTAGTTGACGTGCGGGCCGACGCCGCAAGGGATGCGGACTACCTGCTTCCGGCACCACGGCTGCAAGACTGGGAGAAACGGCACGGCCGGATTCCAGAAGGCTCGATCGTGCTATTGCAGACTGGTTGGTCGGCACGGTGGCCGGATGCAGGGAGGTATCGTAACCAGGATTCGCAGGGACGGATGCATTTTCCGGGGTTTTCCGTGGATGCGGTCAAGTTATTGATCGAGCGAAAGGTAAGCGGGTTGGGATGCGATACGCTTAGCGCCGATTATGGGGCTTCGGCGGATTTTGCGGTGCATCATTTGGCTTTGGGAGCGGGCCTCTATCAGCTAGAGAATCTTTCGGACCTGAGTGATGTGCCCGAGGCCGGAGCGTTTTTAGTCGTCGCGCCCATCAAATTGGAAGGTGGATCGGGCGGGCCAGTTCGAGTGTTTGTCTTGATAGGGGGACAGAGATAGTTGTGGGGCGATACAGTACCTGCGGCTCGCGCGGCACTCGTCGAGACCCGTCGTCCATCGCGGTCAACTGAAGTGCGCCCATTGCTAGGGAGCCTTCATGCGTAGTGCGTTATGGTGTGAACATTTTTCGATTTCGTACGTCTGAAGATGTGGCTGGTTCCTCGTTTAGGGTGGGTTCATGAAGACACTGCGATTTGGCCGGAGCGCTGCGGCGATTTTGTGTGTGATTTTGTTTGGCGCTTCGGTTGGCTCGGGGCAGCAAGAATATCCGGTTTCTGCGCGAATGTTGAAGAATGGGATGAAGGTGCTGGTGCAGAGCGATCACAGCATTCCGAACGTCGCGCTGTATATTTTTTATCGCATCGGATCGCGTAATGAGCGTCCGGGAACGACCGGGCTTTCCCACTTTTTCGAACACATGATGTTCAACGGGGCGAAGAAATATGGGCCGGGGGACCTCGACAAAGTGATGGAGGCCAATGGCGGAGCGAATAATGCGTATACGACGCGGGATGTGACCGTGTATCAGGATTGGTTTCCGCGCTCAGCGCTGCCTTTGATTTACGACATCGAAGCGGACCGCATCCGCGATTTGAGTTTCGACCCGGAAAAGGTGAAGTCCGAGCGGGAAGTGGTCGCATCGGAGCGACGGCTCAGCGTGGATAACGAAAACGGTGGAGTGCTGGACGAGCAGTTGTGGGCCACATCTTTTATCGCGCACCCCTATCAGTGGCCGGTGGTGGGCTGGATGAGCGACATCGAGCACTGGACGATGGCGGATCTAAAGCATCACTTCGAGATGGGGTATTCGCCGAATAACGCGACCATGGTGGTGGTGGGCGACGTTTCGGCGGAGGAAATCTTCAAGCTTTGCGAGACGTATATCGAGTCCATTCCCACCCATGCGCCACCCCCTCCGGTTACCACCGTCGAGCCGACGCAGGCCGGGGAGCGCCGACTGATCGTGCATAAGGCGGCGGAACTGCCATTGTTGATGTTGGGTTATCACGTGCCGCAAACCAACAGCCCTGATTTTTATGCCATGAACATTTTGCGCACGATCTTGTTCCAGGGGGAGAGTTCGCGGATGTACCAGCGGCTGGTGGACAAAGACCAGATCGCGCTGGATGTGTCGTCGAATGACGAACCTGCATTTGATCCGACAATGGTGGAAGTTATCGCACAACCAAAGCAAGGGGTGGACCCGCAGTTGTGCGAGAAAGCGATTTACGAAGAATTGGAACGCGCCGCTGCGGCGCCGATTAGCGGCACCGAACTGGAGAAAGCGAAGAATATCCGGCTGGTTGAATTTTACCGGCAAATGCGAACCATCAATGGGCGTGCCAACACGATCGGGACGTACGAAGTATTTTTTGGGGATTACAACAAATTGTTTGAGGCCGCCAAGAATTATTCGGCGGTGAACAAAGAGGACGTGCAGCGCGTCGCGAAAACCTATTTCGGCGCCGACAACCGGACCGTGGCAACGTTAATACCAAATAACTCTGCTGAGAAGACGACGCCATGATGTGCGTTTCAGTTGGCCCTACCTTCCGCGCGCTTGTGTTCGTGGGTGTTCTCGTATTGTCGAGTATTTCATCGTCTGCTCAAACCCTGCACCTGCCACCACACGAAAGAGTTGTGTTGAAGAATGGGTTGACGGTGTTGTTGTTGGAAAAGCGTGGCGTGCCGTTGGTGAACATTTCTGCGATCGTGAAGGCTGGAGCGGCGGCGGATCCTAACGGCCAAGAAGGGTTGGCCACAGTGACCGCGGGCTTACTGCGCAAAGGCACCAAGAAACGCACCTCGCAGCAGTTTGCCGCGAATCTGGATTTTATCGGCGGAACGTTTGAAGCTGAGGCCGGCGCCGACTTCACGGTAATTAATGCGGAATTTATGAGTAAAGATCTGGCGCGCGGTCTGGATCTTTTTTCGGATGCGCTGTTACACCCAACATTTCCCGCGGAGGAAACGGAAAAATTTCTGGCCCAGTCGCTCGACGGAGTGAAGGCAGCTAAGGATGACCCGCGCGAGGTCATGATGCCGTACTTCTCGGGATATTTGTACGGAATGCATCCCTACGGCAAGCCACCGGGAGGGGACGAAGTGTCGCTGAAGCAAATTCAGCATGAAGCGATCGTGAAGTTTTACGAAGCGAACTACGCGCCAGGAAATGTGATCCTGGCGGCCGCGGGCGACATCAACGCAGCGGAAATGAAAGCGAAGCTCGAAGAGGTCTTCGGCTCTTGGCCTTCGCACGCGGTGAAAGCCGTCGCCATCCCGGGAGTCTCGCCTGCGAAAGGAAAGCGGTTACTGCTGGTCGACAAGCCGGATGCTTCTCAAACTTATTTCGCGATCGGCAACACCGGCGTGGCAATGAACGATCCTGACCGGGTTGCGATTCGAGTGGTGAATACAATTTTCGGCGGAAGGTTCACTTCCGAACTGAATGAGGCCATGCGGGTCGAGTCGGGATATACCTACGGAGTGCAATCTTTTTTTACTGAGCTTAAGGTTCCTGGGCCATTTGTGATCTTTAGTTTTACGAAGAACGAAACGACTACTCCGGCAATCGACATGGCCCTGCAAGTGCTAAGCAAGCTGCACCAAGACGGCGTGACACAGGAGCAACTGAAGTCGGCCAAGAGCTATATCAAGGGGCAATTTCCGCCGAACATCGAGACCTCGCGGCAGCTTGCGCGAACGATTGCGGTCCATGAGTTTTACGGCCTTGGTGACGATGAGGTGAATCAGCTCGAAGCGCGGCTGGACGCGGTTACGCCGGAAGTGGCGCGGCGAGTGATTCAGAAACACTTCCCCGCGGAAGATCTGGTCTTCGTGTTGATTGGAAAAGCCGCCTCTATTGGCCCGGCGGTGCAGAAATACGCGCCGAAGGGGGATACGCGGCTACTCAGCGATCCAGGTTTTTGGCCGATACCGACGGCGGCGACAAAGTAGATCGACTTAATCAGGGCCGATTACATTGGCGTTTTGGGGGATAAAGAATGGCTGCTCGAATTCTGTTGTTGATTGGAGTGCTGCTGGGGTTCGCGGGCCTTGCTGCCTCGGCTGCGGAGGATTCGCCATTGCTGGTCCACTCTCCCACGCTCTGCAAGACCAAAATCGTCTTTGTGTACGGCGGGTATCTGTGGAGCGTGCCGCGCGCAGGAGGTGATGCGCGGCAACTTACGACCGGCGGGCACGAAGCACTTCCGGTATATTCACCGGACGGGAACTGGATCGCTTTCACCGGGCAGTACGATGGCAGCATCGATGCTTACGTTATGCCGGCCGCAGGAGGCGAGCCGCGGCGGTTGACCTGGCATCCGGCGCCGGATGTCGTTGTTGGGTGGACGCCAGACAGCAAGAAGGTTTTGTTCTCTTCTGGGCGAGATCGGTATGCCGATTTCGCTCGGCTTTACACCGTGCCGTTGGAAGGCGGTTGGCCAGAAGCGCTGCCGATGTGGCGCGGGGAGACGGCCTGGTTTTCGCCGGATGCCAAGCGCATTGCCTATGTGCCGAATGAAAAATGGCAAACGTCATGGAAACGGTATAAAGGTGGACAGACTACGCCAATTTATATCGTTCAAATGAGCGATCTTAAACTTGAAAAGGTGCCCCGGGAAAATTCGAACGATTCGAATCCAGTATGGTTTGGCGACACCGTGTACTTTCTGTCGGACCGCAACGGCGCCGTGACTTTGTTCGCTTACGATACGAAAACCAAAACAGTAAAAGAGGTACTGGCGAACAAGGGATTGGACCTTAAGTCGCTTTCTGGCGGGTCCGACGCGCTGGTGTACGAGCAATTTGGCGGGATTTATTTGTTCGATCCCGGTAGCGGGACTTCCCGGAGAATAGGAATTCATATCTCCGGTGATTTGCCCGCGACGCGCCCGCATTATGAAAAGGTTGCAGAAAAAATTGAGAATGCGGGAATTTCGCCAACGGGCGCTCGTGCGGTTTTCGAAGCGCGTGGCGAGATCCTGACGGTACCTGCCGAAAAAGGCGACGTCCGTAATCTAACGCACACGACCGGCATCGTGGAGCGTGATCCGGCCTGGTCTCCGGATGGAAAATCGGTTGCATATTTCTCGGATGAATCGGGTGAGTACGCGTTGCATATTGTGGATCAGTCGGGATTTGGCGCGGTGAAGAAGATTAGTCTGGGGCTGCCTCCGTCCTTTTTTTATGGTCCGACATGGTCGCCCGACAGCAAGAAAATTGCATACACGGATAAGCGGTTGAATTTTTGGTATGTAGACGTCGAAAAAGGCGCTTCGGTGAAGGTGGATTCGGACCGGTTCGAGGATCCGAGCGTCGCCTTGGCTGTGGCGTGGTCGCCCGACAGCAAGTGGTTGACGTATTCGAAATTTCTCGAGAATCATCTGCGCTCGGTCTTTGTGTACTCGCTTGAAACGGGAAAGGTTTCGCAGATCACCGAAGGTCTGGGCGATGCCCGCTATCCCATTTTTGACAAGGGTGGGAAGGAGATATTTTTTGCGGCGAGCACCGATCTAGGCCTTTCGTCCGCGTGGCTGGATCTTTCCAGTTACCAACACCCGGTTCTGCGCAACGTGTACGCGGCGGTGCTGAAGAAAGGGGACAAATCCCCGGTTGATCCGGAAAGTGATGAAGAAAAGGCCGGCGACAAGAAAAACGAAGAGAATAAGGACACTGCCGACAAGAGCAAGGATGGTGACAAAGCCAAAAACGCCGACAAGGTTAAGGACTTCGATAAGAAAGAGGGTGATAAAGATAAGAAGGATGAACCCGCCAAAACCGTGATCGATCTCGACGGGATCGATCAGCGCATCGTGGCGCTGCCCATCAAGCCAGCTAACTACATCGGGCTGGATGCGGGCAAGGAAGGGACGCTGTTTCTGACCGAGTTGCCGGACGTTCCGCGATTCCAACCGATGACTCCGTCAACGGTGACGAAATTTGAGTTGAAGACTCGCAAAGTAGAACCATTTTTGAGCGGCATCAACGGTTTCACGGTTTCGGCGAATGGTGAAAAAGTTTTGTATCGACAGGGTCCCGCATGGTTCATTGCGGCCACAGCTGCAGCGCCCAAACCTGGCGAAGGCGGGCTCAAGCTGGATGCGATAGAAGTATTGGTCGACCCGCGGGTGGAATGGAACCAGATGTATCACGAAGTGTGGCGCATCGAACGGGACTTCCTTTACGACCCAGGCCATCACGGATTGGATCTGGTAGCGGCCGAGAAAAAATACCAGCCATATCTAAAGGGTTTGGGCGGCCGCGCCGATCTCAATTATTTGTTCGACGAGATGCTGGGCGAAATTACTATCGGACACATGTTCATTCGCGGCGGAGACGTTCCCCAAGCACCCAAGGTAAAAGGTGGATTGTTGGGGGCCGACTACAAAATCGAAAACGGCCGCTACCGGTTTTCGAGAATCTTCAGCGGGGAGAGCTGGAATCCTGATTTGCGCGCGCCGCTGACGCAGCCAGGCGTTGATGTGAAGGCCGGGGATTATTTGCTGGAGGTAAATGGAGTTGATGTGCGGCCGCCCGAAGACGTGAACAAGTTTCTCGAGAACACGGCCGATCAGCAGGTTCGAATCAAGGTTGGCCCCGACCAGGGTGGCAAGGACGCGCGGGAAGTCATCGTGGTGCCAGTGGCTAGTGAATTTGGCTTGCGCAATCGAGCTTGGGAAGAAGACAACCGTCGCAAGGTCGACGAATTGAGTGGAGGCAAAATTGCCTACGTGCACGTGCCGGACACCAACGTCGGCGGCTACTTGAATTTCAATCGGTTTTATTTCGCCCAAGTCGGCAAGCAGGCGGCCATCATCGACGAGCGCTACAACCACGGCGGCCAGATCGCCGATTCCATCATCGACGAACTCGAGCGCCCATTGCGTAATTGCGCCACCACCCGTGACGGCGAAAAGTTCTGCTCGCCCCTGGCGCAAATCTACGGCCCGAAGACCATGATCATTAACGAAATGTCAGGCTCTGGCGGCGACGCTCTGCCCTGGATGTTCAAGCAAGACAAAGTGGGACCGCTGGTGGGCACGCGCACATGGGGCGGACTGGTGGGCATTTGGAATTACCCGCCCTTGATGGATGGAGGCGGGGTTACCGCGCCGCGCGGTGCAATATACGGATTGCATGGCGAGTGGGAAGTGGAAAACCGCGGCATCGCTCCCGATATTGAAGTGGAAAACGATCCTGCGTCAGTTGCCGCAGGACACGACGCGCAGTTGGAGAAAGCTGTGCAGGTGACACTGGACGCGCTAAAGAAAAATCCGGTCGTAATCCCGGATCATCCACCGTATCCGAATTATCACAAGAACTGAACCAGCGTTATTTCGGCCTGTTGGCGAGCGTTTTGGAATAAAGCCACGGATAAAGCTTCGGTTCGTCGTAGGCCTTGTCCCAGGAGACGTGTTTGACGCCCGGATACTCCGTGTAGTGGACTTCGGCGCCCACCGCCTTCATCGCATCCGCCATGTGTTGCGACTCAGTGACCGGAACGATGTTGTCGTCCCCGCCGTGAAATATCCAAACGGGAAGCTTGCCCACCTTAGCAGCGACGTCCGCGTAGGCGTTGGGCCCCTCGGGGGGTGAAAATTTGGCCAGCTCCGGATGGTTCTTCAGCGTCGCTGCCGGTGGGTGGATGCCGCCGCAGACCACCACCATGGCCGCAAACTTGCCGGGATATTGTGCAGCGAGATGCCAGCTACCATAACCGCCCATCGAAATCCCGGTAAGATAGGTTCGCTGGGGGTCGCCGTGGAATTCCTTGGTAGCGGCTTGCAATACGGCCATCGCAAGGTCGTCCATGGGCGGCTGTGTCCACCAAGTGTTCTTGCGGCATTGCGGCATCACGACAATCGCTTCAAAATGGCCGCGATCGCTGCGAATTGCGGTGCCGATGCCCACGTCGGTCTGATCCATGCCATCTTCGCCACGTTCACCGGAGCCATGAAGAAACAGGATGATCGGCCATTTCTGGTGGGGTGTCCAATCTTCCGGCACGAAAACTTGATATTTATAAATTGCTCCCTGCAACGAGAGGGTGCGATCCAAGAAACCGGTATCGCGTTGTTTACCAAACATCGGAATAGCCACCGCTAACGAGAAAATTAGAATCGCGATCATTCTTCCGGACGCAGTAAACACTGATTCCCCCAACCAATAAACTTTAACATGAGTCAGTTTTATCCGAACGGGACAGCACCGTATCACCGGATGCCGACCGCCCACCAAAGTGCTGTCGGCTCAAGAGCCGCCGCTGCCTCTAGGATCTCCACCGCAACGTGACCGGCCCGCTCATTGGATGCGCGACTGCCGCTCCAGTACGGCGCGTTTCAAGCAAGTTGGCTTTCAGCGCGAAGTACCACTTGGCCGGACGGTCCGCGTCATCGATCAGCATCAAGTGTGGATTGTGCTTCAGACCCTCCGACTGCTGGATCATGGTCTCCTGGTCCTGGCGCAGGAACGTCTTCCCAAACATCCGGAAGATCGGCACCGGCAAAAAGAAAACATTCCACGCCGCCACGAAATCAATCCGGCACAAATCGCGCCGCACCGGCGTAACGGTGGTCTGACTCGTGAACCACAATTTGCCGCTGCGAATCTCTTCCAGCCGCCGGTTCGGTAAAACGAAATCGATGGTTGTAGTCACCGGTTCACCGGTCATCTTCTTCAGCAGTTGATAAGGCGCGCTGTTGGAGCTGGGCGAGTGCGGGCTCATCCGAAATCCGTTCGGTATCGGCTCAAACTGCTTCTGCTTTTCGTGAATGCTACCCCGGCTTCGCCAAAACCACGACTGGTGGACAAACGGTCCGTGCGCCGGATCCATCAATCCAATAATTCCGTGGTCGACATGCGCTGGCAAATCGCAAGCCAGTTGGGTGATCTTGTACTTCGCACTGAACGTCGGCAACTTCGGCGCCGGCACGGTTTCTCCCAAACGCGATCCCGTCGCGGACATATACACCCACACGTATCCATCTAGCTCTTCGCACGGATAATGGCCCGCGAATATGCGACCGACCCTCAATTTATCCTGATTCGTCAGCGAAGGAATTTCCACGCATTGCCCGCTGCACGCATCAAACCGCCATCCGTGGTAACTGCACTCCAAGTTCTTGCCGTCGAATCGCCCGTAAGAAAGAGGAATCCCTCGATGCGGACAAGAATCACGCATCGCAAACGCTCTGCCATCCGACGTTCGTCCTAAGACCAGCGGCACTTCCAGTAGCATCGAGGTAGCCAGCCGGCCGCCAACAATCTCCGTGCTCCGCAACGCCGGATACCAAGAATCCCAAAGAAAGCCGAGGTCAGCCCCCCGCCCGAGGTCATCCGAGGTTGAGATGTCTTGCAAAGCGGTGCGTTCTGTTTCGGTCATCGCCTCTCGCCCGATTTCGCGCCCATTGCGAATCGTGTCTTGCTTATTAAGATTCATCCGTTCCCAGCGTAGCCTAAGCTTTAGCGGCATCGTAGTACACGCTAACCTTCCTCAGCAACCGCGCTCAGATGACACCCGTAGATTCTGACTCCATCCAGCATCGTTTGCTTGGCATCTAACGGGAGCGCTGCCTGGTGCTCCAAAGCAAGAGGCCCGGCGCCTACGGCGATGATTAAGCTCCTGGCCAGTATATTCCGAGGATTTTCCTTGGTCTTCGGCATTACAGCTCCGCCACCGGGCGAAGGCGAACGCCGATTCGTCTTCCTGTGGCTCGGAATCATCGCGGTAGTTATCGCCTTCACCTGGTTGCTGTTCTATGCCCTCTCGCACCTGCACGTGGGTTAGGCAATATACTGTTCTGAATCGCAGCACCGCGCCGCGCATCAAATTGCGTGTTTCGTGATTCAGGGGTATTCTTTAGACTGAGAATATCGATGTACGCCGCCTTCTATTAGCTCGCCGCAAACCTGTTGCAAACTCTAGAGTTGCTGCATCCGACTTCCGATTTCTATTTAGACTTTCGTTTCAACGAGGTTTTTTCATGGCCGCATTGACGTTTACTGAAAAATTGAATCAGCTAGGCACGCGTTACGACGAATTGACGCAGCAGCTTTCCACCGCCGAACTGGTCACCGACTCCTCGAAGTTTCAAAAGGTAGCCAAGCAGCACGCTGAACTCGAGCAAATCGTCGAAAAACACCGCCAGTTCAAGCAGATTGAAAAGGATCTGGCCGGCGCCCACCAGATGTTCCTGGAATCTGAAGACGCCGAAATGAAGCAAATGGCCCACGAAGAAGAAAAGCAACTTGCCGCGCGCCTGGGCAACGTTGAGCGCGAGCTAAAGCTGCTTCTGCTGCCAAAGGACCCCAACGACGACAAGAGCGTCATCGTGGAAATCCGCGCGGGCACCGGGGGCGACGAAGCCGCGCTCTTTGCCGGCGATTTATTCCGCATGTATTCGCGCTACGCGGAAACCCAAGGCTGGAAGGTGGAAGTGTTGGAGAGCTCTCCCTCCTCGCTCGGCGGCTTGAAAGAAATTGTGGTGGCCATTCAGGGCAACAAGGTTTATTCCAAGTTGAAATACGAAAGTGGTGTGCACCGCGTCCAGCGGGTCCCCGCCACCGAAACGCAGGGTCGCATTCACACCTCAGCCGCAACGGTTGCCGTCCTCCCCGAAGCCGACGACATCGACATCAAGATCGAAGCCAAAGATTTGCGCATAGATACGTTCTGCTCCTCAGGTCCCGGTGGCCAGTCCGTCAATACCACCTACTCCGCCGTGCGCATCACCCACATCCCCAGCGGCCTGGTTGTCTCTCAGCAAGACGAAAAATCGCAGATCAAGAATCGCGCCAAGGCCATGCGCGTTCTCCGCACTCGACTCTACGAACTCGAAATGGAAAAGCAGCAAGCCGCCATCGGGGCCGAGCGTCGCGGACAAATCAAGACCGGCGACCGCTCGGAAAAAATCCGAACCTACAACTTCCGCGAAAATCGCGTGAGCGACCATCGCATCGGCCTGACGTTGCACCAACTGAACGAAGTCATCGACGGAAAACTGGGCCCGCTCGTCGACGGCCTGGTCTCCCACTACGAATCCGAACGCCTCCAGCAAGAGCTTTCCGCAGCGTGAGGTTGTAGGCGACGGGCTTGAAGCCCGGCAAACCGTCCGATCCAGGAACGGAATCCCCATGGATGTTCGTACCGCACTAAAAACCGGCATCGCGCAACTCCGTGAGGCAGGCGCGCCATCCTTCACGTTGGCCGCCGAACTTCTTCTACTCCACGTCGCAAGCCGCGACCGGACCTGGCTTTACGCTCATCCCGAAGAGAATCTGTCGAATGAGACTTTGCAACGCTATCTCGGGCTGCTCGCCCGCCGCTCGGCTGGCGAGCCCACTCAATACCTCACCGGCAAACAGGAATTCTGGGGCCTCCAATTTGAAGTAAGCCCCGCCGTCCTAATACCCCGCCCGGAGACCGAACACCTCATCGAGGTGGCCCTGGACCGCCTCGCTCTCCGTGAACTTCGCGCCGGCCGCCCGCAAAAAACCATCGGCGAGGGCCTGCAAATAGCCGACATCGGCACCGGCTCCGGCTGCATCGCCATCGCACTAGCCAAGGAACTTCCGAAAGCAAAATTTGTCGCCACCGATATTTCCCTCGCAGCATTAGACGTCGCCCAACGCAATGCCGCGCAACACGAGGTCGCCGATCGGATCCAATTCATGGAATCAAATCTGTTGGACAACGTCAGTCAAGCCAATGCCAACCATTTTGTAGGGGCGCAGCACGCAGTGCCCCGGCTCGGCAACACGACAGGAGCTAGGACTCCAGCCCCGGCAATCAACGATCCGATCACCGGTTCATCGACGAACAATCGCGACTCTCTGCAATTCGACCTGATCGCCAGCAACCCCCCCTACATTGGGCACCGCGAATCCCCGACTCTAGCCCGCGAAGTCCGCGACCACGAACCACATGCGGCCCTCTTTGGCGGCGAAGAAGGCTACGAGTTCTACGCTGCCCTAATCGCCCAAGCCGCGAAGCACCTCAAGCCAGGCGGAATCATGGTCCTCGAACTCGGCCACAACAGCCTCCCCGCGGTCCAGCCGCTGCTCGACGCCGTCGACTGGGGGCAGGTCGGCGTAACCAAAGATCTAGCCGGCATCCCTCGAGTCATAGCCGCGGAGCGCATGAGTTAGTCGCGAGTTTTTGCCATTCAGAAGCGCGTTGCCGGCTACGAAAACGACAAAAACTACCGCGAAGAAGATTCCGAAGAACACGGGGAGAGTTGCAGGCGTGCCTTCAAGACCACCCGATCGAAGCGGTACAGCCGTGAAGCGTTCGGCATATAATCCGGCGCGATGCCCAAGAAATATCGCAACGAACCAGAGAACCTTGCGACCTTCACACGCGACCCACAGCATCAGGTTGTAGCACAATTTTCTTCGGCGTAGGCTAAGCGGATGCCGGAGTTGGCGCGATTTCGAGCGATTCATGGTCCGGTGGACGAGCAAGCGCTCGCGGCCTCCGCTTCGATTTTGCACGTGGACATGGATGCGTTTTTTGTGTCGGTGGAATTGCTGGAGCGGCCTGAATTAATCGGCAAAGCAGTCGTCGTTGGCGGACGGCCCGACCAGCGCGGCGTCGTCACCGCCGCAAGCTACGAAGCCCGCAAATTTGGGGTGCATTCGGCCATGCCGCTGCGGACGGCGGGAAAGCTTTGCCCGCACGCGATCTTCCTGGACGGTCAGCACCAAAAATACGCAGAGTGGAGCGACCGCATCGCAACGATCTTGGCGAAGTTTTCGCCGATAGTCGAAATGGTTTCGATCGACGAAGCCTATCTCGATCTCGCCGGCACGGAACGTTTGCACGGGCCGCCTCTCGCTGCCGCCGACAAACTGTTGCGCATGATTACCAAAACTACCGCTCTACCTTGCTCCGGCGGCCTGGCTGCCACGCGGCTGGTCGCCAAGGTGGCTTCGGAGCAGGCCAAGCCGCGCGGATTAGTATGGGTTGCGCCAGGTAGCGAGGCGCGTTTTCTTGCCCCGCTTCCCGTGCGGAGAATTCCCGGCATCGGAGAAGTGACCGAGCGGGCACTTCGCGCTCTGGGCCTTGAGACCGTCGGCCAGCTTGCCGACATGCCGCAGGAAAAACTCGAGAAGATATTCGGGCAATGGGGTACTGCACTCTATCGCAAGGCGCGAGGCGGCGATTCTTACGAATTTGTGACGGACGCCGAACCGAAATCGATTTCCCAGAATCACACCTTCGGCGAAGACACCAACGACACCGCGGCCCTCACCGCCATGCTGAGCCATCTTTCGCAAAAAGCCTGCAAACGCCTGCGCGAGGCGGCGCTAGCCACGCGCACCCTGACGCTGACCATCCGCTACGAAGGTTTCGACACCCACACTCGATCGAAGACGCTCCAGGAGCCGACGCTGCTCGATGGCGACATCTTCTCCGTATTCCAAAATCTATTTCGCGAGCATCGGAACATGAAATGCAAGATCCGGCTTCTCGGCGTCAGCCTGAGCGGCTTCTCACACGGGGCCCAGCAGCTGGACCTTTTGGAGGCAGAGCGTCGCAACAAAATGGAAAAGCTCACCCGCGCTGCGGACAACTTGCGCGACCGCTTCGGCTTCGATTCCGTGAAGTTCGGCGGCTCCCTGCGCTCCGATCGACCGAAGCGCGACCGGAATGAGTCCTGAGGCCTGCCCATGCCGTATACTCTTCGCCGATGAGCACCGTCGCACCTCCCGTTGTTCCTCAAACGCCCGAACCCCGCTGGCCTCGCAGGTTTCGCCGCACCCGCGGATTCTGGCAACGCGTGAGTGAAGGCAAAGACCTCGACGACCTGTGGTCGCAATTTACCGCCGATGCCCGCGCCAGCTACGGATTTTACGGCAAGGACGTCGACTGGGAGGAAGTGGAATCGCTGCCCCATTGGCGTCGGCCGTTTTTCATCGCCAAACAATTCTTCTGGGCCCTGTTGATGAAGCTGTCGCCGGCACGGCGAGTCCTCCTCCTGGTCGCCCTGGCGCTCTTCGTTTTGTCCAGCGGGCGGGTGCGCATCGACACCTTTATTCTGGACGCCAAGTTCGAATGGTTCTCCGCGCTACTGTTGCTTCTGCTGCTTTCGCTGGAGCTGGCCGACAAAGTGGTCATGAAGCGCGACTTGGAAATCGCGCGCGAAATTCAAACCTGGCTTGTGCCTTCGCAGCCTCCCGACATTCCCGGCGGCGATATTGCGTTCGCGACTCGACCCCAAAATTCGGTGGCTGGGGACTACTACGACGCATTTTATCCCACGGTGAGCGCCGCCGAAGGCGGCAAGCTGATGCTGGTGATCGCTGACGTGGCCGGGAAGAGCGTCCCAGCGGCGTTGCTGATGGCCACCATGCAAGCCAGCCTTCGCACGGTTGCGGGCGAAGATGCTCCGCTCGATTCGCTGGTGCCCCGGTTGAATCGCCATGCCTGCGCGTACAGCCTCGATGGACGTCGCTTCACCACCGCAGTCCTGGCACAGTACGAGCCCAGCACCGGCCGCCTGACCTACGTGAATGCGGGACACAATATGCCGGTGTTACGGCGGGCCAGCCAAACGCTGGAAGAACTCGATAAGGGTGGGTTACCGCGGGGCATCGAACCGGATGCACCTTACGAGACCGGCCAAACCTGCCTGCACCCGGGAGACGCGTTGATTTTTTTCACGGATGGTTGCATTGAAGCCTTCAATGCGGCCGGCGAGGAGTTCGGCAATCAGCGGTGGCTGGCGGCCATTCGCGCCTTGCCCAATGGCACCGCGCAAGAATCGTTGCACTATCTGATGAGGCTCGTGGACGAATTTGTCGGCGCCACGCGGCAGGCCGATGACATTACCTGCATGGTTTTCCGCTGCAAGTAACCTTTCGGTCCGGGAAGATTCACGCTGCCAACTTTCCCGATTGGGCGCAATCGACTCTCGAGCAAAGCGCACCGGCCCCCCAAAGTTATGGAGGGTTGGAACACTCCATATCGTTAACAGCGTACGCGACACCATAGGTGACTCTCCTAGGTGTCCTTGGCCGGGCCTGGAGCATAATTCACCCGTGAATATCGCGAACACCAATCAAGTCGAGCCTCGCGATTTTATAAAGTTGGATTCGAGCGCTTTGCACGTGGACAGCGTTCCGTCACGTTTTCTCATCTAAATGGTATGAACAGCCGGGAACTAGCGGATTCGATCTGCACCACACTGCAACGCAACGGCTACCAGGCGCTGCTGGCGGGCGGCGGTGTGCGCGATTTGCTGCTAGGGCGGTCGCCAGTGGACTACGACATCGCCACCGACGCGCTACCCGACCAGGTGATGGCTCTCTTTCCCGATGGCGTGCCCGTTGGCGCTCAGTTTGGAGTGGTTTTCATACCGGGCGATGGATTCAAAGTCGAAGTCGCGACCTTTCGTTCCGACGGCAACTATTCCGACGGTCGGCGCCCGGATCAAGTCGTGTACGCCAAAGCGCCGGAACAGGACGTGAAGCGGCGAGACTTCACGATCAACGGCTTGCTCATGCGGCCGGAAACCTGCGAAGTGCTGGATTTTGTGGGTGGGCAAGCCGATCTGAAAGCTGGCGTAATTCGAGCTATAGGCGAGCCCGACCGGCGTTTTACGGAAGACAAGCTGCGGCTGATCAGGGCGGTTCGCTTTGCGGCACGCTTCGGTTTCGCGATCGAGCCCGAAACGTTTGCCTCCATTCGGCGTCATGCTCATCAGATCACCGTTGTGTCCGCGGAGCGCCTGCGCGATGAATTGACCAAGCTTCTCACCGAAGGCGCCGCCCGGCGGGGTTTTCAGCTACTGGATAAGACCGGCTTGCTGGCCGAAGTCCTGCCGGAGGTGGCCACGATGAAGGGTGTCGAGCAACCCCCGCAATATCATCCGGAGGGGGATGTATGGACTCATACCCTCCTTATGCTCGAAGGGCTTCCGGCGAGACCTCCTGCGACGCTGGCCTGGGGCGTATTGCTGCACGATGTCGGCAAGCCGCCAACCTTCCGCCCGGTAGCAGAGACCGGAGACCGCATCCGCTTTGACGGCCATGTGGATGTCGGGGTGCCCATGGGCCAGGAGATTTGCCGCAGGTTTCGATTCTCAAACGAAGATACGCAACAGATTCTGGCGCTCATCGCCAACCATATGAGGTTCAAGGACGTCGAACGAATGCGCCCCGCGACGCTAAAGCGCTTTGTGCGGCTGCCGCGTTTCGAAGAACACATGGAGCTGCACCGGTTGGATTGCTCGTCCAGCAACCGGCGACTGCAAAGCTATGACTTTGTAAGCAGGCTTTTGGCGGATACACCGCCCGAGGAGATCCGCCCTCCTAAACTGTTGACTGGTAATGACTTACTTGAGATGGGATACAAGCAAGGGCCGGCGTTCAGTCAAATGCTGGGATCCCTCGAAGATGCCCAGCTCGAGGGAAAGGTCCAAACCAGTGAGGAGGCCAAACGCTACCTCTTGAGCAAATTCAGGCCAAAGATGCTCGAAAAACGTGAAGAAGAACCTCCGCTTGCCGATAAGACTGGCAGAGACCGCCGCCGAACCCCGGTCCGTAACTGAATGGCTTTATGTGAGTTATAATGAGACTAAAGGCCAGTTAGAAATCAGCTCAGGTTTAGTGTTACGCACTAAGGTTTTGTGCTTTTGCTCTTGCAACCGTGTAGATCGTTTAGAAACCTGCTGCATCTAAGTTGGAATAGCGTGCATCGTTTAGGGGTAACCTGAGCTCTCAAGGTCAGCGCGCTTAAGATTGGGGACATTATGGCAGAGAAGAAATTTTTGGTGCCGCAGGTTTTACCGATCCTCCCGGTGAGGGACACGGTCCTGTTTCCCGGGGCAGTGCTGCCGCTGACGGTAGGGCGGGAAAGCTCGCTGGCACTGGTAAGCGCATTAGAGGGTGAGGACAAGCAACTGGGCGTGGTCGCCCAGCTTGATCCGCGCGTCGAAGATCCGTCGGCGGCCGATCTGCACAAGGTAGGGACGTTGGCCAAGGTTCATAAGACCGTAAAAATGCCGAACGGCAATGTGGTGATTTTTCTGGAAGGCCTGCAACGAATTCAAATCACCGAATTAATTACGTTACGGCCGTATCTGCGGGCCCGTGTTGAAGCGCAACCCGACACGTCAGGCGAACTCGATGCGGAGCTGGAAGCGCTACAACGTAACGCGCAAGATTTATTTCGCGACGTTGTGAGCCATTCTCCGCAGCTTTCCGACGATTTGCAGTCGGTAGCGACCGCGATTGACGATCCAGGCCGCCTGGCAGACTTCATCGCTGGGACGCTGCCTTCGCTTTCAACGCTCGTACGGCAGGAATTGATTGAAACGCCGAACGTGCGCAAGCGCTTGGAAGCTTTGATCCGTGAACTTTCTAAGGAATTGGAAGTTCTCGAATTGCGCTCCAAGATTCACGAACAGGTTCAGGAACAGGTCAGCCAGAACCAGCGTGAATATTTGCTGCGCGAGCAGATGAAAGCCATTCAGAAGGAACTCGGCGAATCCGACGATTCGATGCAGGAAATCGACGAGCTCCGCAAAAAAGTCGAAGAAGCCGGGATGACGGCGGAAGCCCAGAAAGAGTGCGATCGCGAACTGAAGCGGTTGTCGAAGATGACGCCGGCTTCGGCCGAGTACATGGTGTCGCGCACGTACCTGGAATGGATGACGTCGCTACCGTGGGCCAAGTCTTCCGGTGCGGAAGAAATCAACATCGCGAACGCGCAGACCATTCTCAACGAAGACCACTATGACCTCGAAAAGGTCAAGGAACGTATCCTCGATTACCTGGCGGTGAAGAAACTACAGCCGGGGATGAAGGGGCCGATCCTGTGCTTCGTCGGACCTCCGGGCGTAGGCAAGACTTCGCTCGGCAAATCGATTGCCCGTTCGCTGGGCCGCAAATTCGTGCGCATCGCCCTCGGGGGCATGCACGATGAAGCGGAAATCCGCGGGCATCGCCGGACGTACATCGGGGCATTGCCGGGCCAGATCATTCAAGGCCTGAAGCGCGGCGAGACCAACGACCCGGTCATGATGCTGGACGAAGTCGACAAACTCGGACGCGATTTCCGAGGCGATCCGTCGTCGGCATTGATGGAAGTGCTCGACCCGGAGCAAAACAACGCCTTCCGCGATCACTATCTCGACGTGCCGTTCGATCTATCGAAAGTACTGTTCATCGCGACGGCGAACTGGATGGATCCAATTCCAGAACCGCTGCGTGACCGGATGGAGATCATCGAGCTGCCCGGGTACACTGGTGAAGAAAAGCTGCACATCGCGCACAAATACCTGATTCCGAAGCAAGCCACCGAACACGGTGTGAAGGTTCCGGAGCAACTGGAATTCACCGACGAAGGGCTGCGCGAGATCATCCACAGCTTCACGCGCGAAGCTGGTGTGCGCAACCTGGAGCGTGAGATCGCCACGATCACGCGAAAACAGGCACGCCGAATAGCCGAAGACAAGACGGAGAAGATGGTGGTTACGCCGGAAGTCGTAAAGGAATTTCTCGGCGTGCCGAAATTCCGCACCGAAAAGGAAGTCGAGGAACGCGTCAAGCGCCCGGGAGTTGCGGTGGGCTTGGTGTGGACCCCGGTGGGCGGAGACATCATCTTCATCGAAGCCACCAGAATGCGCGGCGGCAAGCAATTCACCATGACCGGGCACCTGGGAGAAGTGATGCAGGAGTCGATGACAGCGGCGCTGACGTGGACACGCGCGAACGGCGAACGCTACGGCATCGATCCCGACTTCTTCCGGAAGCAGGACATCCACATCCACGTGCCGTCAGGCGCCGTGCCGAAAGATGGGCCGTCGGCCGGTGCGGCGATGGTCACAGCGCTGGTCAGCCTGCTCAGCGGGCGGCCAGTGCGCGATCGCCTGGCGATGACCGGCGAGATGACCTTGTCCGGAATCGTGCTGCCAATCGGCGGCGTGAAAGAAAAAGTGCTGGGTGCGAAGCGTGCGGGCATCAAGGAAGTGCTCCTGCCCGCCGACAACGAGCCCAACGCTGTAGCGGATCTAACTCCGGACATTCTCGGCGACATGAAAATCACCTACGTCCGGACGTTGGATGAAGTGCTCGAGCATGCGCTGCAGAAGGATCCGATCGCGCCGCCAATCGTGCCTCCGACCGAGCCGAAAGCAAAGCGATTGCCTTCGGATGGGCCGCGCGCGATCCACTGAACGGACTTGACCGGCGTCAGAACATTTCTCTCAGACCCTAGGCTCGGCGCAGTTGGCCGGGCCTATTTTTTGGTGTGCCGAGCAAACACCCGAGCCGATGGACAAGAACCGGATTGAGGCTGAGGAGCGACCAGCGGCAGAAAAACCAGCTGGTGCTGGGCAACGCAGATGGCACCCGACACTTTTACGACACGGTGGAAGCCGTGCCCTCCCTGCCGCAGCCGCGTGACTGGCTGACTCGACTCCGCATTCTCTGGCAGCCTATGTTGCGTCGCGCTTGCGAGGCTTCTCGTACTCGGCTTAGGGGGACGGTCACCCGTCGCCCTGCCACACCACCGTACTCTCTCGGTCCGGTTTTAGCCGCTGGGGTCAGCTTGCTTGGTGCGGAGGCAGGCACAGACACGAGTGTCTGTGCTACTACTATGTGCAACCGTGGAACCGGCTAAGCACAATTTGAGCGACGCTCCGGTCAATTTACCGGGGCGGCTCGCGGAAGCGCTGCTGCGCGAGCGCATTGTGCCGCGCTTTGTGGATTCTTACGTCGAAGAACACGGTCGGTACGGTTTGCAGGTTCACGCAGCCCTATATCGCGATTTGCTAGCCCTGCTGCAGCGCGAGGCCCTAATTGCCATGGCCGTGCATGCGCTGGAAGTCGCAACCACCGAGCCTCCGCCGGCGCGCGGGAAATCCAAGTCGCGCCCGATGTTGCGCAAAGATGTCGTCGTGTTCCGCAGGAAGTTCCTGAATGCCTTGGCGCGCCAGCAAAAGTGGAGCATCAGTGATGCGCTCGATTTCCAGAGAGACTTGCAGATGTACGAAGTGTTGATCGCCCGCAGCGGAACATCGCGCCGCCGCAAACCTTTCGAGGCCGCGAATCACCCGTTTGTCGATCGCTGCGCATTTTTGCTGGATTCGTCGTTCATGGAGAAGGCCCGGATGGCAGCGAGCCGGGCGCTCACGGAAGTGGAAACATTGAGCGCGAAAGTGACTGCTGACGTTCTGAAGAACGGCGCTGCGGGATCGGGCGGCTAAGTCTGAGGTCTGGGCGTTAGGCCACAGCAATGCTGTGCCCTACTCCAGCAGTTCATCCCTCCACAGCGGTTTGCCGGCCAGCGAAAGATAAAATCCCCAGGCCCCAAGCGCGACGAACAGCAGCACGATGAACATGCAGTGGGCCGCGTACCAGTTCGAAAAATCGAGCGTATACGGAACATTCAGCAAGAGATTGGCCATGAAAGAGGCCACCCCCAGTGCGACCAACCCGAAACGCACCACCGCGATGGCGGCGATTGCTTCGATGGGCACCCACACCAGCGTTTCCGCGAAGACATGATCGCTTGTGACGATTTTAGGAAGTGCATAAATCAGGACGAATAGGACCGCGGCAAGCCAGCGATTGCGAACCAGGACACGCAGCAGCACCAACGTAAGGAAGAACATCAACGTGCCCATGATGGAGTTCACGGCGATGCTCAAGCACATCGCCAAAGCTTCCCTCGTGCCCAGAAGAAACTCCGTTACCGGAAGGGTAAATGGCGCGCCGTTGCGGATCTCAAACAAATTACCCAATTCAAACACTAAGATCCAGCTCATCCCTATTAGAACGCCGAAGACCAGGTCGCGACCGACCAAGGGATCGCGCACTCGCCCATCCACCAGCCGGCTCCAGGAAATGATCGTTTGCGGCCAACTGCGGCGGACGTAGGGCTCCAGGGCCATGTAAAGAACCCACATCGTGGCGGTGGCAAACAACCCAGTGCTGATAGCCATCACCACCAGCAGCAAAGTGTCCATGACCGGCACGAAGTGTGCGCGGAACGCGAAGGTGGCGATTTCCACGGCGAAAACCACCCACGCTAGTCTCCCTGCCCCCTTGCGATCTCCTCGGCCCCGAGCAATATTCCGAACCGCGAACCAGATTCCACCGAGGACCAAGATCGTCACCAACGTCAGAAAAGAGATACCCCGTATCCTTGCTTTGCGATCATCTTCTTGGGGCGGCATGCGCTCGGGCTTGGTCCACGGGCCCACGAGATTAAAGTACACGGGCTTTCCGTGCCATGCGGCCACTTCGACGTGCAGCGGACGGCCGCTGCCGGGCCAGACGCCGTCCCAAGCTTTACGTTCGTCCGCGGCGGCCAGCGAATTCCAAGTTGGCGCGACGGAGTGAAGCTGCGACGGATCGATGTCCGCGGCGGCAAACAGCGCGCCCCAGTCCGTGGTACGCGTCGGTTGCTGCGTTGCCGATGCGGACGATTCTACCTGGGCAGGAAGCGCTTGCAGCCATTGCAATCGGCCCTCGGCATCCAGCCATACGGTGATCATTCCCGACAAGGTTGGCGCGGGATCGTTAAACGTTACGACCCCCGGGGTTAGACCACCTCCCCACACGCCCTCGGCAACCATTTCGCGCGGGCTTTGCCGATACCAAAAGTTGAGCAACATCGGCCGCTGCGATAGGACCTGGCTCCAATTGGGTCGCGGCTTGTCGTTCCGTGCGACATAATTCATCAAGTCGGTATCTTCGCTAAAGCCAAATGCCTTATCGAGTGGTCGATCCGGATATCCCAGCCGGGCCAGTATTTCGCTGGCCTTGCTGGCCAGGACTTCTGGAGACTTTGCAGGGTGAAGACGTTCGAGTCCATTTTCCTTCACGCCCATGTAAATGAAGAAACTTGTGCCAAGCAAGACAGCAAAAAGAGCGGACACCGCGATCCGTGGCGCCAAGCCTGAAGTTTCACCGGCGGCGGCGACCATCTGCGGGGAAGGAGTCTCGCCCGCGGCTAGAGCCGCTGCCAACGGATCGCCACCCGGCAGCGCCGCGGCCACTTGCAGTGCCGAGGACGGGCGCAAAGCGGGGTCCTTTTCGAGGCAGCGCATAATCACGCGCTCGAGGAGCGGATCCAAGTCTCGCACTAACGTGGACGGACTAGTCGGCGCGGATTCTTCGCGGAGCCTCATCAGCTCAGGTAAGGTGGCGGCCTCGAAGGCGCGCTTGCCAGTAAGGATTTCGTACAAGACCAGACCGAGCGAATAGAGATCGCTCTTGATGGTAACTTCTTTCCCGGCCAGCTGTTCCGGCGCCATGTAGGCGGGCGTGCCGGCACGTACTTCGGCCCCCTGAATCGACGCAGCGATTCCGGCCAAACCGAAATCGGTGATGCGGATTCTTCCGGCGCTGTCGAGCATCAAGTTGGCGGGTTTTAAATCGCGATGAATCACCCCTCGATCGTGAGCCGCCGCCAGACCCGCGCAGGTTTGACGAGCAATCTCTGTGGCTTTATCGGTGGAGAGGCGGCCGATGCGGCGCACCAGCGAGGAAAGGTCCTCGCCGTCCACATACTCCATGGTTAGGAACGTGACGCCGTCGGCGTCGCCAATATCGAACATGCGGCAGACGTTGGGATGGGAAACCTGCCGCGCGATGCGCACTTCGGAATGAAAGCGCGCAAGTGCGCCGGCATCCTTGGAAAGGGATTCGGGCAGAAATTTTATGGCTACGATCTGGCTGAGCTTAAGGTCTTCGGCGCGATAAACTTCGCCCATACCTCCGCGCCCTGCCAGGGCGACAATGCGGTAACGGTCGGCAACGATTTGGCCAGGCACGAACCTTCCGCCGCCGACGGGATCTGAACTGACCAGAGAGCCTCCCGAAGCCGATGGTGCGCGAGGCGTGCGAGGCGAAGAAGGTCGCGGAGCGACCGGCTTTGGCGATGCAGGAACCGGATCGATCGTGGCGCCTTCCGCGATGGGGTCTAAAGTGGTTCCTTCAACGAACGGTTCGTTTCCAAGGATGGTCGCTTCTGGTTCGGGACTGAGGCAAGCCCCACATGCGGAGCAGAAGCGTGCTTGGGCAGAATTCTTCGCGCCGCAGGAGGAACAAAACATGGCAAGGCGCGATTCTACCATTGGCGCTGCGGGTATGCGACCAGGTCACAGAAATTTTGCAGCGTCACAAAACGTCTGAAGTCAAAAGTGCTGCGCCCCAAACGCCCAGGTCTGAGCAAATTTCCGAACATCCCGCCGCTTTAGGTCTTGAATCGCGATTGGCGGCAAAGATTTGCCTGCCTGGAAACCTGCACAGGCCCTTCGAAACTCAGGGTCAACGAGCGTGCCTGTGCTACCTCGCGGCACGATCAGGAGGTAGAGCGCTCGACTTGTACGGCAGTGCCGTAGGCCAGGACTTCGGTGACGCCTTGCATCACTTCGGTGGCGTCATAGCGCATGGCTAGGACTGCGTTTGCCCCGTGCTGCGCGGCGTGTTGCAGCATTAACTCGAAGGCGTCCTCGCGCGTTTTCTCGCAGAGTTCCGTGAGGATGCTGATGTTGCCGCCGACTACGGTTTGCAGGGCGGCTGCGAAGTTCCCCACGATGCTGCGCGACCTGACAATGATGCCGCGCACGATTCCATAATTCCTGACCACGCGATAACCGGGTAGATCGTTCGCTGTTGTCACCATTCCTACCTCCACGCGGCTCACCATACAAACCCTCCTCGAGACTGACGTTTACCGGTGCGATTCTACCGCTATACGGAGTCGTGCGGCGGAGTAAGCGTTCTGCTACGCTCGATTTGCGTGGAAACCCTCTTCTATTTCTTGGCGATTGTACAGATCGCGCTGGGGCTGTACCTGGTGTGGCACGGCCTGCTTTGGCTGGCGTATGCGCGGCGACGGGCGGCCACCGACCCTGGATTTTACGCGCCGCGTACGGCGGTGATTTGTTCCTGCAAGGGTCTAGAATCTGGCTTGGAGCGGAACCTGGCCGCTTTAACCGAATTCGATCACCAGAACTACGAGACGTTTTTTGTGCTGGCATCGGAATCCGATCCGGCTCACGCCATCGTAAAGCGCGTAGTGGCCAGTTCGCGAACCAAGGCCCATGTGGTGATTGCGGATAAGCCGGAGGCTTGTGGCGAAAAGGTGAATAACCTGCGCTTCGCGATCGAGCAATTGCCGGCCGATTTTGAGTTTCTGGCGTTTGCAGACTCGGATGGCCGTCCGGGGAAGTCGTGGTTGAAAAAGTTGGTGGCTCCGCTGTCGGATGTCGGTGTGGGAGCGACCACCACGATGCGATGGCTCATTCCGAATCGGAATAATCTGGCCACCCTGTTGCTCGCGGCCTGGAATGCGCCGATTGTCACCATGCTGAGCGAGAAGGGCAAAAATTTCTGCTGGGGTGGCGGAACGGCGATCCGGCGGAGTGTGTTCGATCAGATTGGGGTTATGGAGGATTGGCGTTACTCGGTGAGCGACGATTTCTCCATGACGCGGGCGCTGCAACGCGCGGGGAAGCCGATCATGTTCTTGCCCGAGTGCCTGACGTTGTCTTATGTGGAGACCGACTTGGCAGGCTTGCTGGAATTCACCAACCGGCAGATTCTGATCACCCGAGTGTATGCGCAGGAGATGTGGGCTTTCGGGATGGCCACGCACTTTTTGTACTGCCTCACGCTGATTGTAGGCATATCTTTGACGCTGGGCGATCTGATCGCGACACTTCCGGCGTTTCATCATGCCACGCTGACGTTTCTGCCGGTGTTGCTGGGAGTGATCCGCAGCAGCTTGCGCGTTAGTGGAGTTACCGAAGTGCTGCCTGCGGCACGATCGCAGATTATGGGTCAGGCGTGGGTCTATATTCTTTTGACGATCTTCGTTCCATTCTTGTATGTGTTCAATTTTGCGATTTCGCTGATCACGCGTAAGATACGATGGCGGAGCATAACGTATGAGCTAATCTCGCCGGAACAGACGCGAATTCTTGTGAATTAGTGGAGCGCGTGGCGCGTTTTAAAATAAGGATTGGAACGAGCAGTTAATTAATAAGGTCATTAACTGATAGTATATTTATCGGGTTGACCGGCCAGAACCGCCAATGCCAGGCGAATGAAAAGAGAATAGCTCAACACCCTGTGGAAAACTGAATGGTCTTCAGGAGTATCGCGGTATGTCCGATAAGCTTGGGAAAAATTTCGCGGACCGTGCAATTCCTACCCTTTTAGGCGGGCCTGAGACATTTCTACAGGAAAATAAGTATCTAAGTTTAAGCAAGTTATAGTACCGAGTACTTTCGGCGGTCAGGTTGCATACAGTTGGGGGTTCGGTGGGTGGTAAAAACTTAATAGAGCGAGCGAAGTGTCGGGTGTTCCTTCTCATGTCTCGGCGTGCCGTTTCTGAGGGTTTGTTACGCTGGGTCCCCACAACCCCCAAACTTGGCTTATCACCTGACTGCTTGCTGCAGATGTGGTAGAAGGCCTCGCCAAGAGGCTATCAATAAAAACCAACGGGTCTCGGTCGCCGTTGCGAGGCTACGTACGGAGGGGTGCACGTGAAAGTAATCCGCAAGAACGATCAACCGCATCATTCCGAAGAACACCATTTGCAAGCTCACAGCAATAATAATCCGCGCGAAACTTTCTTTTTCTACGAAAAGAATACCGGGGTTTCTCACTTTCACGTTGCGGCTGGACCGGATGGGCAGTTTCCCGTCGAAGAAGCGGCCGGGTTACTGGCGATGCACTGCATGGTTCGCGGGCAGTCCCCTCGGGATTATGTAGTGATGGTGGAAGCGGAGCATGAATCCCTGGAAGGATTGACCGAGAAGGCCGAAAAACTTTTGCAAGCGGGCCATTCGGTGGGGAGTTCCGTAAAGCTGACACGCCGGGAAGAAGAAGTTTTGGGCGGCGTCATGCGCAGCTTGGCGAACAAGGAAATTGCAGCTACGTTGAATCTTTCCGAACGCACCGTGAAGTTCCACGTTTCTTCACTCTTGACGAAGTTTCGCGTACGGGGCCGAATGGAGCTGGTGCGGGAGGCTACGCGGCGGACGCCGGCATCGATGGGCCCGCAATCGATTGCTACGCGGGAGTCCAGGAATTATGCGGCTGCACCACTGAGTTATCACAGTGCGCCGCGAGTTGGTCCCATTGCGATGGCCAAGCGCCACGCTATGGCTTGATCGCTCTGGAGTCCAGAGTTCTTGAGAGAAAGGAAAAGGCCCGGTCCAGAGTTTTGGATCGGGCCTTTTTCTTGTGGCCGGGGAGGACGGGCAACCGTCCTCACTATGCCGATTTGGTCAACCTCATTGGTTCTATTATTTCTTGGCTGCTGAATATTGCTCGGCAGCCGAGTCCCAGTTGATGACATTCCACCAGGCGGCGATGTAGTCGGGGCGCTTGTTTTGATACTTCAGGTAGTAGGCATGTTCCCAGACATCCAGGCCCAAGACCGCTTTGGCCTTTAGCGAGATTGGCGTGTCCTGGTTGGGGGTGGAATCGATGGCCAGCTTGCCGTCCTTCACTAAGAGCCAAGCCCAGCCGGACCCGAAGCGGCCTACGGCGGCAGCTGCGAACTTGGTCTTGAACTCGTCGAAGGAGCCGAACGTGGAAGTGATGGCCGAGCCCAGGTCGCCTTGGGGTTCACCACCACCGCCCTTTTTCAGTTGCGTCCAGAATAGCGAGTGGTTCCAGTGGCCACCGCCGTTGTTGCGGACAGCGTTGCGGATGTTTTCCGGAACTGCATCGAGATTTCCCAACAGGTCTTCCAGCGACTTGGTTTGCAGGTCTGGATGGCCTTCGAGCGCTTTGTTCAGGTTCGTTACATAGGCACCGTGATGTTTGTCATGGTGGATTTCCATCGTCTTGGCGTCGATGTGAGGCTCGAGCGCGTCGAACGGGTACGGCAGCGGGGGCACTGTGAATGCCATGGGTCTGTCCTCCAGTTTTAGATTAGTTGGTTCCAATCCTGTCGTTGCGTGATTGCTTGCAAAGGGTGTTTACGGCATGGCCCGTTCCAAACAATTTTGCGCTGAGCTAGCAAAACCTGCGGCAGCTAATCGCGTACTCCCGTGGTCGGGAGGTGAAGCTCGCGACGTTGCGGATTATACCGCTTATCGCGTGAAGATCGTGAACGGCCGCTCCGGAACCTCGCGAGCAGCGATGCCGGCGAAGGTTTTTACCGCTTATTGGATGCGAGCGAGCGCCCAAAGGGCAGATTCGGAGATGACCGGATCGGAGTACACCGCCAAGCGTCTGAGGATTCCCTCGATTCTTCCGTGGACTTCGGTGCCCTGGGTAAGCTTGGAATTTCCGAGAGCGATGCAAGCGTTGCGTACCAGGCCGCGCCACTTGGTGCGTTTGATGGGACTGCCGCGAAAGGCGGCTTTATAGCTGTCTTCGGTCATCGAGGCGATCCATTCGAGCCTGGGGAGAAGCAAAGATTCCGTGTGGAAGGAATCTTCCGCCTGCGGCGCAAAGTTTCTGGGTTGAAATTCCGGCGAGTCGGTAACCGGAGCACGACGATTCCAGGGGCAGACGTCCTGGCAAATGTCGCAGCCGAAGACGTGGCGCCCGACCGGCTCTCGCAGGTCTTCTGGGATGCTCCCGCGAAGCTCGATCGTCAAGTAAGAAATGCAGCGGCGCGCGTCCAGGACATAAGGTTCGATCAGAGCATCTGTGGGGCATGCATCAAGGCACCGGGTGCAACTGCCGCACAAATCGGGCGGAGGGGCTGCGGCTGGTGGGAGCGACGGACTGAGTTCGAGCGTGGTCAGGATTGCGCCCAAGAAAAAATACGAGCCCATGGTCTGGTTTAGCAGCAGGGTGTTTTTCCCTAGCCAGCCCAGACCCGCGCGTCTGGCGAAAACGCGTTCCTGAAGGGGACCGGTGTCGGCGTAAGCGCGGGCCTCGAATGGTTCGTCGAATTGCTCGCGGATGACTGCAAGCAATTGATCGAGCTTTGCTCGCAGGACTTCGTGATAGTCGGCGCCCCAGGCATAGCGCGAAATCCAGGCGTGTGGATGGTCAGTGTCTGACTCGGCGGGGACGTCTATTGATCGTGGTTGAGGAGTGTTGTAGGTCAAAGCGCAGATGATCACGCTGCGAATTCCTGCGAATATACTTTGCGGATCGGTGCGGCGCGGATCCGCGAGATACTTCATCTCGCCCGCGTAGCCGTTTGCCAGCCAAGCTTCGGTTTGCGCCAATTCTGGATATTTTTCGGCAGCGACCATCCCGCACAGATCGAAGCCCAAATACTTGGCGCGGTCGGTGATCCAGGCGGTGTCGGAGGCTGGCCTCATTCTTCATCATTCTGCCGCAATGTGAGCTGGTCTGGCGAACGGTATAAGTCCGCAAGAACGGAATGACATGTCATTGCGTTCTTGGATCTTGGCGGTGTCGTCCGTTGTTTTTCTGGTCCAGTGGTTAAGTTCTTTGTTTGTTGCAAATTATCGCGTATCGGCACCGACTTGGTTGTTGCGCCTCGACGGTTCTTCGTTCGGGGCCCGTGCAAGAATTGGGATTCGGGCTGATTCGCGGCTGTAACGAAGTTTAGAGATGGGTAGGTCCGATGAAGCCCTGGGGAGATGACAGCTCAATTCCCTAAGTTTGATTTTGGTTGGGACCGGCGAACTTTATGGCACACGATTTTCTGGTCCTTGGCTGAGGCGTTCGCGCTTTAGCGGAAACTGGCCACGGCGATGTTTTCGTCGGAAAAGACGTCGAAAACTGTGAACAGCTTGGTGAGTTGTAGCAGGTCGTGGACTTTTTTCGTGAGATACAGAAGTTTTAGATCGCCGTTGTTCTTTTTGACGGTGGTGAAGGCGGTCACGAGTTCGCCGATTCCGGAGCTGTCGATGTAATTTACGTCGGCGAGATTAAGAAGGATCTTGGTGCGGCCGTCGGCCAGCAGGTCGCGGATGGTCTTGCGCAGCAACGCGCTGCCTTCGCCGAGCGTGATGCGGCCGCCGATATCCACTACGGTGACAGCGCCGGCATCTCGATAGGTGGCCCGCAGATCCATGATTTTGCCTAGGCTCCCTGCTGCGGCGAGGCGTTTTGGCCGCCCTCGTTATTTGAGGGGGGGTCGCCGCCCGAGGGCAGTTTTTTCGACATGATGATTTCTGCGCCACCGGTGCGGCCGGGGACGACGTTAAATTCGTCCATGAAAGCGCGCATCAGGAAAATGCCGCGGCCCGAGGTGCTTAAGAGATTTTCTTGTGCCAGGGGATCCGGGACGCGGCTTAGGTCGAAGCCTTTGCCCTCGTCCAGGACGTGGATGATCATTTTTTCCGGGGTGATATCGACGGCCAGATGGATTTTCTTGTCGGGGCGTTCTTGATTGCCGTAGTGGAAGGCGTTGATGACGCCTTCGCGGACCGACATGCCGATGCGGTAACAATCGTCTTCGCCGAAGCCTGCGGACTCCGCTACGCGGAGACACATTTCCTCGGCTAAATTCACACTTTCGACGTGTGTTTCCAAGGTGACTTCGAGGTGCTTGGTGTCTGGCGCCATGCGGCCTATCACTGCGACCCAAATTGGGCGGTACTTGGGCGCATTATGGGTAACACATTGATAGAAAGAGAGTCAATCAGCTGAGTGAGGTAGAGCCCAGTCGAATAGACCCCACCACGCTCCGGGCGCCTAGGGTTGAGCTGTACCTTGCCCGCCACATCAAAGCTGTCCTCACGCCCTCCAAGCCTAACCGACCCGTCGGCGTGATTGCTCGGTGATCCTGTGCTCCGACCTCCGTGCCCTCTGTGTTAACTCGAAATCTTCGGTTTTTATTTCATGCCCAACAGGAACGATGGCATTTTCGAGGAGTTTTTCGCCGTCGGTATTGATGGCAGAGTTTGCGGAGCACCTTGGGCGTCATCTGTGGCATTCGCGCGTCAGATCACCAAAGTAACCGCAGGGCCTCGATTCATGGCGGCGGCGAGCATGAACCGGGAGGGAAGGTGACCGAGACGACGGTTCGGGCGATCGTGACGGAGCCGTTTTTGAACGGCTGGCGCATCGCCTCCAGGACATTGCGCTGAAATTCGGGAAGTTCAGGACGCCGTTGTGGCTCACACTCAGCCAAGCCCAGCGCCATCGGTAGGTCGAAGGCAGAGCCCTCTTTGAAGACGTCGGCTGAGGCTAGATTTATGGTTACCCCTGGCCGTGAGGGAATTCGAACCGAGCACTGAAGTCTTGCATACGGGCGGAAGCCTACATCGACTTCGACTTCTATTACACAGGCGTCGATACCATAGACAGAGGCACGGATCGTTTTGAAGGGCATAGTGGGTTGGTCTGAAGGTAGGCGGAGTATGAACCAATACGTTACTATAAGCTAAGGTTAATAAAGGTCGCTTGGAGAATGCCGGCATCAGAATGGCTTGCGGAGGCCGAGGCAAGACCCGGTGGCCCTTCGAAACTCGATGTAAACCGGGAGGAGCAAGCCCCTCCCCTACAATGTTGTTGCTTACGGCTCGCGGGGAGTGACCGCATGGCTGCTGCGACTTCCGGTCGATCCTGGAATTGGTTATGAGGAACCGATGGTGCCGCCGAATCCGTAGAAGTTTAGCACTTCCTGCAGGGTTACTACGCCTTCTAGCTTGTGGATGTCGGCGCGGCTTACGACCGGAAGAACGTCGAGGTGCGTTGTGCCCATGCGTTCCAGGGCTACGCTTAGCGGATGGTCGACATGAAGGTGGGGGAATTCGCGGGATTTGACGAATTCCTTTAGAGCGCGATTGGCGCTGTTGTCCGCTGCCGCTTTTTGCAGTGTAGACAGGCTGACCATTCCTATCACGCCCGAGCCTTCACTTACGGGCCAGGAATGGAAGGCGCTGGTGTGCACCTTGTCCAACGCGGCTTGCACGGTCATGTCCCCGTCGAGGACCTCCGTGGCCGGGCGCATGGCACTGATTACACGGCGCTGGCCTTCGACGGAACGGGATTCGGCGCCGGGCAGGTGGATGCCGTCCTGGTGGGCGAGGACTTCGTAGATGGGTTCTGGCTGCAATCGCGAGGAGATGAAGAAACTGACCAGATTGGAGATCATGAGGGGAACAATGATCGAGTAGTCGCGCGTGGTTTCGAAAATCATGACGACGGAGGTCATGGGGGCGCGGACAATGCCTGCGAAGGCCGTGCCCATGCCGACCAGAGCGTAGACTCCCGGCGCCGCCACGTGAGCCGGAAACAAATTGTGGGCTACCGTGCCGACAATTCCTCCGAGCATAGCTCCCAGAAACAATGCGGGGCCGAAGATTCCTCCGGCATTTCCGGAAGCGTAGCAGGTGGTTACGGCAAAAAATTTTAACACCAGGAGGAGCGCCATCAATTTGAGCGCCATGCCCCCGTTTAGCGCCGAACCAACGTAGGTGTAGCCGACTCCCAGAATCTGCGGCACAAACCAGCCCATGATGCCGACCAGCAAGCCGCCTGCTAACGGTTGGAACCAGACGGTCTTGCGGGGGAAGCGTAGGAAGCGTTCGCGCATGCCTACCAAGAGCTTTGTGAATGCTACGGATACCAACCCCCCCAGCACCCCGAGAACGGCGTAGACGCCAAATTCCCAAGGGCTCACCAGCTGGTAGGAAGGGACCTTGAAGAGTGGGTCGTTTCCTAGGAGTAGCCGGAGCATGGCCCAGGATGTGGCAGAGGCCAGCACTACCGATCCGAGAACTGGGGCGTGGAGGTTACCGACGACTTCTTCCAAGGCGAACAGTACAGCGGCGAGAGGAGTGTTGAATGCTGCAGCGATCGCGGCTGCGGCGCCTACGGGCACCAGCGCCTTGATTTTTTCCGGGCTGAGACCGAGGGCGCGGCCCAATACGGAGGCAAGACCTGCACCGACTTGGACCGATGGACCTTCACGGCCTAGGGGGATGCCGCTGGCGAGGGTGACGGAGGTGCAGAAAAACTTGCCGAAGACGGTGCCCAGAGAGATGTGGCCGCCGCGGGCGTAGAGTGCGGCTTTGGTTTGAGGCACGCCGCTGCCGCGGGCGTCGGGGAAATATCTAAATAGCAGGTAGCCCATGGCCAGCGATCCGATTACAGGTGCGAGGAACCTGTGCCAGGCGGCGCCGCCGGGCGGATAGATACGAGCTCCGACATGTTCGGTCAACACGATGAACGCAACGACCACGAGGCCTACAAGGGCGCCAATGACCAGGGTCAAGACCAGGAAGACCTGCTCTTCGCGGCGTTTTAGGAAAGTGACCCATTGGCGGAAGGGGACGTTCCACCATTTTACGGGAACGGCTTCGAAGTGTGCGGTGGTGTCGGACATGTTCGGGTATCTAGTGCGCTACCGGAGTTTTCTGGTCTTCGGCTACGCGGCCTCCCGGCAGAAGGAATCTCAGTTTTACAGGCGCAGCGGTGCAAATGCTTCCAAGGCTGCGACCATGCCAATCGCGAGAGCGAGCGCGGAGATGGGCAGCACGCGGATGGTGGTCGTGAAGTCGCCGAGCTTTTCCCAGGACGCTTCGCGAACCGCCGCTCGGTTGTTCGATTCGATCTTGTTAGGAGCGGTAGGCACGTCTCTCTCGTCTTCCATTTATCGGGTATTTTTTGGGGTGGTTGTCGCTCTGCCGCTCTTGCGGCGGCTCCAAGAGTTGAGCGATGGCGCGGACCAGTTCGTGGCCGTACGACCGCAATTCGTTGATCCGCTGCCGAGCAACGTCTTCGAGCATGCGCTCTCCCCGGGGCAGCAGGGAGACCATCACGCGGCGGCGATCGTGACGACCGCGAGTTCGCCGCACGAGACCGTGCGTCTCCAGACGGTCGATTAACTCAACGGCGCTGTGATGCTTCAAGGTCAAACGCTCTGCCAAAGTTCGGATGGTGGCTTCCTGGCCCTGGGGAAGGCCTCGGATCATCAGCAAAAGCAGATATTGCTGGGGCTCGAGGCCGGCATCGCGCGCCGCGGAGTCGCCGTCGCTGAGGAAATGGCGGATGCGATAGCGGAGCTCGGCCAGGGCGCGGAACTCCACGGTTGTAATTTCGGCGGACACATTTAGAGTATATCGTATTGCGATATATTTCGCCACTTCACGTTTGGCGGCGTTCCAAGTGATAATCCGAGCGTTGGGACTTGGCTACACCTCGGCGGCTGGAGCCGAACGGATTCGGAAGCTGATACGGCACGGCTGAAGCCATGCCCTCCCAATCGCAGGCTCCTGCTGTCCCTTCCGCTGCCGGATGGACTCTGAAGCGGCGCCAGTGGGAATGAAGCGAGGACGAATGAATCGGGAAGTTCGACTTGGGCATATGGTCCAGGCGTTGATTGCTGTGATGTTCCTAGTGGGTGGAGCGGCAGCTACCGCCAGAGACAAAGAAGGCCCCCCGGCCTTCGCCGTGGTCCGCAACGCTGCTGCGCAGGCGGCGCCGGTTCTCGGCGTCACGGTGGTCAAGTCTTACCCTCACGATCCTCACGCTTTCACGCAGGGACTGGAATATTTCGATGGGTCTGTTTATGAAAGCACGGGGCGGAGTGGGCAATCTACGTTGCGGCAAACCGTGCTGGAGACCGGGGCCGTGTTAAAACAGGTCAGTTTGCCGCCCCAATATTTCGGGGAAGGTCTGACGATTTTTCGCGGCAAGGTGTATCAGCTGACTTGGTTGACCAAAATTGGATTCGTCTACGATGTTCGCAGTTTCCGTCAGGTCGGAGAATTCCATTACGACACCGAGGGCTGGGGACTTACTCACGATGATTCGTCGCTGATACTGAGTGATGGAACTAACAAACTTCTGTTCATCGATCCAGTCTCATTCAAGGTCACGCGAACGTTGGAAGTGTATGCGGGAAATGCGGCGGTCACCAACTTGAATGAGCTCGAATATATCCACGGGGAGATTTTCGCGAATGTATGGCACTCCACTCGAATCGCTCGCATCGATCCGCGCTCTGGCCAGGTATTGGCATGGATCGATCTTACGGCCATTGCAGAGAAAGAAGAGCACGGAGCTGAAGATGTGCTAAACGGAATTGCTTACGACGCGAAGAGGGGCAGATTGTTGGTTACCGGCAAAGATTGGGCCGCGGTCTACGAGATCAGAGTGGAAGGTATGCCGAGTGACCGATAGCGGAGACGTCTCAAACGAATCACAACGGTTTGCGGAATGCCTTTTGTGTTTTGTAATGTTCGTAGCCGTTGCGTTCGTAGAATGAGTGAGCGCGCTCGCGGATCACGTTTGATCGTACCGACATGCTGGTGCACTTTTTCTTGCGCGCCCACTGCTCGGCAGCCTTCAGGAGTCCTGCCCCGGCGCCCTTGCCTCTTTGTTGTTTGCTGACCACCAAGCCGTTGATCTCAGCGCGCAGCGGAACCTCCAGTAATCGGGAAACGCTAACGTGCAGCCAGCCGATGACTTCGCCTTCAGGGGCTTCGGCTACAAAGACGGCATTGTCGCCGGCCGGTTTCAGGCGGCCCAGCCGACTGTTCATCTCGGTCGCCGTGGCGGGGTATCCCAGTTCGGTGCAGAGTACGGCGAGGCGGGCTGAGTCGCTGCTTCGCGCGCGGCGAATCTCGAGTACGGAAAGTTTGGCCATGTTTCGCACCGATCATGCCCGCCTTCGACGAAGTCGCGGCTTGCGACGCTGGCAGTTAGAAGGTTTTGTCGGAGTCGAGAAGGATTGTGACCGGGCCTTCATTCACCAGCTCCACGGACATGGTTGTTTGAAAGACGCCGGTGGCAACGTCGATTCCTAGTTTGCACAGCGCATCGCAGAACTCCGCGTAGAGCGCGACGGCTTTGTCAGGCGGAGCGGCGGCCATAAAACTTGGTCGGCGCTGGCCACGCGCATCGCCATAGAGCGTGAATTGCGAGACCACCAGTGCGGCACCTTTCACTTCCAGCAGGGATTTGTTCATTTTTCCCTGTTGGTCCTCGAAGATTCGCAAGTGCGCGACTTTTTCGGCCATAGACACGGCGACCGCGGATGTATCCTCTCGCCCGACGCCGAGAAGAACCATGAGTCCTGCCTCAATCTGGCCGGTTAAGCGGCCCTCCACAGTTACTTGTGCTCTGCTCACTCTCTGCACTACCGCCCTCATCCGAGTCGGGCTCCGGTAAAGAATTCCCAAGTAGGCATGACGCCGGACACTGCCTACTGAGTAGGCGGCGCAGTTTTCGCCGGTTTTCGAGGCAGCATCTCTGGAAGCTGCGCTACGTTGTATGCGAAGACGGCCAACACTTGCGCGCCTTCCGCCAGATCCTCCCAACGCACGCGATCCAGCGTATCCGCCTGCGAATGGTGCGTCTTGTCGTAGTCGACATTGTCCTGCACGCACCAAAAACCGGGAACGCCAGCCTCGTCAAAAGGCACATGGTCGGAGCCGCCCTCGGTGCGCAGGCTGGGCTCGGCCAATCCGATGTCCTGAGTTTTCGCGAGCGGATACAAGGCGTGGTCGATGGTTTCGCGCGCCCCATAATTTCCCATTAGCCCCACGGTCAGCACTTTCCCTGTTCCGCTGTCATGAATCAGTACGCCTGAGATTTTGGCTAGCTCGTTGGTGTGCGCTTTCACGTAAGCCTTTGAGCCATTCAAGCCTTGCTCTTCTCCGGTAAATAAGACGAATCGGATCGTGCGTTTAGGTTTTACGCCAAGTTTCTGTAGGGCGCGGGCGGCCTCAAGTACAGCCATTGATCCGGTGCCGTTGTCGGTGGCGCCCGTCCCCAGATCCCAGGAATCGAGGTGGCCGCCAACGAGGACGACCTCATCGGGCTTTTCGGTGCCGCGAATTTCGGCGACTGTGTTGTACACGTCCACCGGATTTCCGCTGAACTTGCCGGTGATATTTACTTCTACTTGCACTGGTCCTTGCTCGACGAATCGCCATAGCTGGAGATAGTTTTCGCGTTCCAAGTAGGCAACGGGGGCCGGCGTGGGCTGATAATCGCGCGACATCGTGCTCATGTTCATCAGTCCGTAGTCTTTCTCGGAGCCGATGAGGACGGCGAGTGGCTTTTCTTCGTCGATCATCTTCATCAGTGCGGCTCGTATCTTTTGGTAGTCGCCAGTAACGTACGGCGTATCGCCTTTCGGGTGCGCGACCGGTATGGCTTCTTCGTTCCAGGGAGTGATGAGTGGATTTTGAGGCAATTCCATTTCTCTCGGGTGTCCGAGCAGCACGATCGAGCCCTTCAATTTGCCGCGATATTGATCCAAGTCCTCGAGCTTCTGGTAGGCCACTCCAATGACGGGGCCATGCACGGCGCCATTGGTGCTCGACGACCAACCGCCTGCGGCTATAGTCAGAGACTGTTCGGCTGGCGCTAAAACCTTTCCCGTAGCAGGTTCGCGCATCCAATTATTTGCGATGCTCCACGATTCCAGGCGCACCGAGGGCAATCCTGCGGCTTTGAATTGTTCTTCGGTCCAGTGACTGGCGCGGTCGAGTTGCGGTGAGCCGGTCAAGCGCGGTCCGATACGGTCCACCAGATAGGTGAGGTTGGATTTTAATTCCGGCTCGTCGCTCTTCACCTGTGCGACGATTTTCGTATCCATTTCCTCGATGGGGTTGGTCTTTGGCGCTTCAGTCTTCGCGTTAGGTGCCGGATTATAGGGGAGCGGCCGCCGCGGAAGCATGACTGGAAGTTGTGCGGTGTTATAAGCCCATGCAGCCAGTACTTCGGCGCCTTGATTCAGCTCGTCCTTCCAAACTTTGTCGAACGTGTCGGATTGGCTGTGGTGAGTCAGGCGATATTCAGCGAAATCCTGTATACAGAAAAATCCCGGCACGCCCACTTCGTCAAAGGAAAGGTGATCGGTTCCGTAGGAACGTGCCATGCTCGGCTCCAGGAGTTTCAGATCGCGAAGCGGCGAAAGCACCTGGTCAACTAGTTCGCGGTCTTGATAATTGTCTTGTAACCCCAGCGTCAAAACGCGCCCAGTTCCCGTGTCGTGCACCAGCACACCCGAAATTCTCTCCAGTTCGTTCTGATGAGCTTTGACGTATTCCTGGGAGCCGTATAGTCCTTGCTCCTCGCCACTGAACAACACGAAACGGACGGTCCGCTTCGGTTTCAAATGCAATTTGGCCAGCGCGCGCGCGGCCTCCATGACGGCCATGGAACCCGTGCCATTATCCGTTGAACCCGTGCCCAGATCCCATGAATCAAGATGCGCTCCGATGATCACGAACTCGTCGGGCTTTTCAGAGCCGCGCAGATCGGCGACCGTGTTGTAGACCTCGACTGGCTTGTCGCCCATGGTGTTGGTCATCTCGATCTCCAGTTGCACTGGGCCATGTTTCAGTAATCGAAAAATCATCCGGTAACCTTCGCCGGTGATGAAGGCTGTCGGGATTTCACCGGGAGCGTATCTTTCGAGACTCACGTCGGTCATGTTCAACAAGGCATGGGGTTTGCTGGAATCCCGAAGAACCACGGCGGCACCTTCGTCCTTGAAAAATTGCGTGCGCTCTTTCGCCGCCTGCACCAATGTATTATAGGGATCTTCAACAGGTGGTTCGCCCATCCTGGGGGGAGGCTGCTGCATCGGACGGGTGACGGCGCGGTACGTATCGACAGGCTTCGGCGGCGAGAGACTCTCAGGCTCCTGGTAAATGACCACCGTGCCCTTGAGCTTGCCGTGGAACTTGGCAAACTCCTCTTTTTTCTTCGCGTCGAAATAGACGACCGGTCCCCGCACTGTGCCCGGCGTGCTGGGTGACCACGCTGCCGCCGCGATCGTGAGCGGATGTTCGGCGGGAGCCACAATCCGTGCGTTGGCCGTCCCGCGCGTCCACGCACGCGCGATCGTCCACGGCTCCAGGTGAACGTTGGTCAACCCATAATGAACAAACTTTTCCTTGGTCCAGTCACTCGCTTGCTTCAGTTGTGGTGAGCCGGTCATCCGCGCTCCGATACTGTCGGAAAGATATTCGAGATTTGTCATCGCTTCGCTGTGGTCGCGTATTTCGGCGAGGATTTGCGCGTCCGCCCCGGCCAACCCGCCCTTTTCATCCGGTGAAGACTGCGCGAATCCCGCGCAGACGCCCAGCAAGAAAAAAATGCAAGCGAACACGCGCACACCGACCCGACGTAACTTCATCTGTTCTCCCTCATTGGACAGCTTGGCGTCTAAGTATTTTTTCCGCTTCTTGATATCTTGGCGAAGCCAACAGAATCCCGGCCGACCCACAGGCTAGGAAATTAGACGCGCGCGCATGCCTCATGCGTTTCGTCGCGTCCGGCGAAATGGTGCGCGTTTTCGGCGACGCGGCGGCGGCTGGCACTTGGGACAAAAATGGCTGCTGCGGCCAGCCACGATTTCTCGCAGAATCGGCGTGCGGCAACGATGGCAAGGTTGACCTTCGCGTCCATACACTCGATGGCGCCGCTGATATTCTCCCGGCTCGCCATCGGCGTCGAGAAAATCGGAAATCGACGAACCGCGCATCACGATGGCCTTTTTCAAAACATCCTGCAGCATCTTGCGTAGTGTCTCGGCTTCTTTTGCGCTGAGACCGTTCCCCAGTCGGGCTGGGTGAATTTTGGCTCGCCACAGACTTTCATCCGCATAAATGTTCCCGACGCCACGGAGCACCGATTGATCCAGCAGCAGAGCTTTGATTCGCGCATTCCGCGATCGTGTCCGCGCCGCAAACTCTGCCGCGTTGACTTCCAGAGCATCCGCACCGAACGCGGCCAGCTCTTCGGCCAGCGGCGCCTCAGTCAGGTACGCTATTCTCCCGAACCGCCGTGCATCGGTGTAACGCAGCTCTCGGCCGTCGTCTAGCGTTAAATATACGTGAGTGTGTTTCCCGCGGGGTTGTGCCGGAGAGCTCGGCGCCAGCTGGCCGGTCATACCTAGATGAACGAGCAGGGAGGCAGGCGTCGCGTCTCCGTTTTCGCCGATGCGATCGCCGCTGGCGGCGCTGGAGAGGCGCAACAGCATAAACTTGCCAAATCGTTCAATCGCCTCAATACGTCGTCCAGGAAGATGCATTTCCAGCGCGACGGGGTCGTCGATGAAATCGGTCTTGCCGAGCCGTACGGACAAAATCGTCCGCCCCAAGATCGTTTGGCGTAATCCCCGGACGACAGTCTCAACTTCAGGAAGTTCAGGCATGACCGTTTCCACATCAAACTACCACAACGGTTCTGTGCTCCACATTGTGGCCCGGCAACTGCCAGGTACAAGCCCGTCGAGTGCAAAGATCGGGCAAGTGATCAAGGGCAGCACCTTGCTGCGGCGCTGACCAACGGAAGCATATCAGATGGTTTCCGATGGGCAGGCGCTCTCACCGACAAAGGGCACGGCCACGGGTTCGAGTAACATTCTTGTGGTCGGCTGGCCCATAAATATGGGAATGAGATGTGGCCCCGGAGACGCGAGATTGATCCTGGACACAAACGCTCCTTCCGCTGCGGCAGGGGAAAATCCAGGTGTTATGAAAGTGTTGGGTCCAAGAACTGGAGATTCCCGTAGTAGTGATCGGGAATATCGCTACGGGATAGCGCAATCGCGGCACCGGGCCAGATATCGGCGTTGGTTAGACAGCTTGATCGTGGACTGCACAGTGCTAGATATCAGCGAACAGACCACTGATCATTATGCTGCTATCACTGTGATGTTGAGAGCGGCTGGAAAGCCGATTCCTACCAGCGACCTGTGGATCGCGGCGCTTTGTCGCGAACATGCTTCGCTTTTGAGCCGAGACCGCCGCTTCGATGTGGTGCCTGGCATTCAATGCGTCCGTTGGTGACACAAGTCCCAGAGCGGCTGACAACCCTTTGATTTTCAGCCCAGATTGCTAACCATTCCGGTTGCGTTCTAGCAACGGATGGCGCGCCTTGAATTTCAGATGCGACGGGTTACGTTAGGGAAGTCGAGCCAGACTTTCACGCCGCAGAAGTGCGAGCCTTCGGTGCAGATGGGTGTGGTAATGCCGGCGCGGACGTAACACGGTGGGCCTACGTAACGCGCGAATTGCGGGTGGACTTCACGGAGCTGGGCTAGCTCGTCCATAGAGGCGCGGTAGATTTCTTCCTGGGCGTTGAAGCAAGTGCGCATGGTCCATTTGTGGAGGAGGTGGAGGAGGGAGCCAGACTCGACTAGGCGGATGGCTTTGGCGTTGGGGAGAACGTAGAGGGCGATTTCTGCGGGGACCCCGCGGTCTAGGAGTTCGTTTTTAGTTTTCCAGGCTTCGTTCATGGCGCGCTCGTAGATTTCTTTGGCGCGGGCGTTATTGTCCAGCAGCATCGGGGTGATGTAGTCCGGGTTGCGAGTGTCGGAAAGGGTTAGGATCGGGCGGGAGCCGGGAACCATGCGGTGGCGCTGGTCCTGGCTGTCGGCGGTGTGGCTGATTTTTTTCGCGAAGGTGTAGTTGGCGTGCTGAAGGGCGCGCATCGCTGGGGCGTGAACGCCGACGTTGAGAGTTTCCAGCCGGTAAAGATTGCGTGCGGGATTGAGCAGGCGGTCGATGGCTTCGGCCTCGCTGCATTGCGATTCGGTTTGCCCGAGGACGGCGCGGTAGGCTTCAGCGGCAATGCGGGGAGCGTTCGGGGAATAGTCAATGAGCTTGGATGTTCTGCCGGCGAGTTTGGCGTCGAACTCGTTAGCGAAAGGCTCGCCAGCGGAAGTTTCGGCGCTCGACGCGTTTGACTGAACGGAACGGTTGCCCCACTCGGGTAATTCTTCCAGCGGTTCGGTGCCAAAACGTTCGAAAAATTGCGGATCGACATCGCGAGCCAGTGCCACCATCTGGCCGATTACTTCGCGGGCTTCGGTGGGCGTGTCGGAAGCGGAACACATGCGCCACAACCGGTGCAGCACGATACCGGAAATGGTGTGCACCATGGTGGTGAAGGCGGCGATGGGAAGAACGTAACGCGCGATTTCGATCGCGCGTTTCCCCGCAGAGCGCTCGATTTTCTCGATTCGATTCAGGTGCGACATTGGCCCGACGTGCCAAATGTCGTTGAGGATGGCGCGGGCATCGCCGGCGAGGAACGCGGAAAGCTCGCGATAGTAATTCCAGGACTGCGCTATAGAGCGCTCGTAGATCGCGCGGCTGCCTTCGTCGAAGAACAGTGATTGAGCGGGAACGTAGGCGTGCGCACGGTCCAGGCGAACGTAACGCTGGCTCTGCTGTTCAGAATTATAAAAAGGGTGAGCATGGAGAAACGACCAGACGAAGTGGCGGCTGATATTCTCCAGGCCAAATTCGAAATGAGCGTGCTGGTACACGGTGTGGTGGCCGCTGTAGAAGGTGGCCGCGCCAATATTGAGGCGCTGCTTATCGGTGATTTCTTCAGGCCCAATCAGGCGGGTGGCGTAGCAGGTGCGTGCGGCGGCGATGGCGGAGTCAAAGGGATGCGCGAAGGCGTTGCGCAGGGTAATGATCGGCGGAGCAGTCTCGACGAGTTCGCCGGAAGGCGCGGGTTCGAACATGCGGGATTGGGAGGACACGATGAAGATTATTCTACACGGGCGGGGAGCAGGAACACAGGTTTCGCGAGCGGATGATGATTAAGGACCTTACGACGAAGCGGAGCAACATCTGATTGCAGGCCAGCGGAACGGCGGGCTCTGGTGAGAGGACCCGCCCCGCCGGGGATGAAATTACGGTCGCACGGAAGCTACACCGGCTTTGATCTTCGGCATTTCGCCCGAGTGCGAGAGGTCGAAGTCAATCATGAGCCCCTGCTTGCCCAGGCATAATGAGCGGGCCACCAAGCCGGAGCCTTCGGAAACGAGCTTGAGGCCGGATGGAGTTGCGCAGTCTTGTTGCGAAGCCAGGGCGAAAACGGACGCCACCGGACTGTTGGCGCTGTCGGGCCGGACGAAAACCAAAACCCGGCTGCTCGATGCCGTCACGGACGTTACCGGTTGAACCAAAACGGTGTATTGCCCAGCGGGCAGAACCGTGGATCCGAGGCGGGCCTCGCTGTTAAGTGCGAAGGTGCCTTTCACGATTTCCTGGGCGTTGGCAGAACTTGCGATGCCGCAAACCAGGAACAATGCGAAGAGTACAATCTTAATGCCCATGGAACAGCGATACTGGGTCTTTTGGGATTGAGTCATTTTTTGGTACCTTCCTTTAAATTGATTTTGTAAACGGGCAGGCTACGCCCGACCGTCGCCATTTCCGTTTCACACCGCGAGTTTGCAAGAATCGGTCCAGCTGAGGGCCGGAAGAGGCTAGCGAAAGAACTTCGGGGTTCTTCTCCAACTCGCCTGCGCTACAACTAACTTATCCACACAAATGATGTTGAGGGCAGATTACTGACTTGTCTAACGCAAAGAATGCGGACGGGAAATGAAATGATTTGATGTCGCCGATTGGCAACGAAAGGTAATTGTGATTCGTTTGAGAAAACGATTTGTTCCCGTTATGGCGCTGCGGTATTTCGCCAACGCAACTTCGCATTATCCGGCGCAATCAATGGTTTTTCAGCGATCGATCACTAAAATGACGGTACATCCGCATAGAGAAAATTTATGACACGAGAGCGGTGAGGTCAATGTGCTGCGCTCGATTTCGCTGGCGGCTCTGCCGAAGGCCGCTCGGCGAAGGAACGCAGCAGCAAAACCAATTGCCAGCGCTGGTCTTCGGTGAGGCGCTTCTTGAAAGAGGGCATAGGCTTGCGCCCTTCGCTGATTTTGTAGAAGAGCTCGCCGTCGGTAATCGCATCCATATGTTTCGCGTCGGCGAAGTTAGTCGGCGCCGGATCGTACAAAGATGCATCGTGACCGTCGCCTTTGCCATAGTTGCCGTGGCACACGGCGCATTTGTCGCCATAAATCGGGCGGATAGCACTTAATGCGGCGTCAGAGGCAACCTGGGGATTTTGGCGCTGTCTGGCCTGCTCCGGGACCGTCCAAGGCCGATTCTGCAGGACGGCGTAGACAACCGTTGCGGCGATGACGATAAGAAGTAGAGCGAAAAGGGACTTGCGTACTCTAAGATTTTGCGGCGGCCTGTTAGCCATGATGGGCAAAGAAATTTTCGCACAACAGCGTTGGAGTTCAAAAGAGAGACAGGAACCTCTGTTTACGATGCCAGAGCGGAGGCCCCTCACCTCGCGTTCGCCCGTTAGGCGCGCACCAGGAGCCACAGATATTCAAAATTAAGAAAAAGGATAACCACGGCTACGGTCCAGGCGATGATCGATGTGAACCGGGAATTTGCGAATTCGCCCATCTTGGCGCGGTTCCCGGTGAACTGGATAAGAGGAATGACCGCGAACGGCAACTGAAAGCTCAGAACCACTTGGCTGAGTATCAGCAGCGACGTCACTTTGCCTTCGCCGGCGATGCCAATCACCAGAACCGCGGGAATGATGGCAATCGCGCGGGTAATCAGACGCCGCAACCACGGCTTCAAGCGAATATCCAGGAAACCTTCCATCACGATTTGCCCAGCAAGAGTGCCCGTGAGCGTGGAGTTTTGCCCGGAGGCGAGCAACGCACACGCAAACAACGTGCTGGCCAGGCTTGCGCCCAGGACCGGGCTGAGAAGCTTGTACGCGTCGGCAATTTCCGCAACGTCGTGAAGGCCTCGGGTGTGGAAAGCCGCCGCCCCCAATATAAGGATGGCAGCGTTGACGAACAGGGCGAAGCCGAGCGCGACCGTGGAATCAAGCACCGCATAGCGGAGGGCTTCGCGGCGATCGCGAACCGAAGAGCCGAAAGCCCGCGTCTGCACAATGCTTGAATGCAGATAAAGGTTGTGGGGCATCACCGTGGCGCCGATGATGCCGATGGCGATATACAGCATTTCCCGATTGCGAAGAATTTCAACGTGCGGGAGCAAACCATGTGCCGCTTCGCGCCACAACGGTTGCGCAAAGAAGATCTCGTATGCGAAGCAACCGGCGATGCTGGCAATCAGCGTGACCACGAAGGCTTCGATCAGCCGGAAACCGCGGCCCTGCAGCGCGAGGACGATGAGCACGTCCAGCGCGGTGATCAGCACGCCAGCGAGCAACGGCAAACCAAATAAAAGTTTCAGCGCCACCGCGGAGCCCAAGACTTCGGCCAGATCGCAGGCAGCAATCGCAATTTCGCAAAGCACCCAAAGAATGAAGGAGGTCCGGCGAGAGTACTGTTCGCGACAAGCCTGGGCAAGGTCGCGGCCCGTCGCGATGCCAAGCTTCGCGGAGAGCGCCTGCAGGATCATCGCCATGAAGTTGCTGATGACGATCACGCTGAGGAGCGTGTAACCAAACTTTGACCCTCCGCCAATGTCCGTGGCCCAGTTGCCTGGGTCCATATAACCGACGGCCACCAGATAGCCGGGCCCGGCAAACGCCAGTATTTTGCGGAACCAGGTCGCCCCCGCAATGATGGGAATGGTGCGATGTGCTTCGGGCAGCGACGGCAGGGTACTGGCGCGTGCAGATATGGTCGGACTCGCGGGTCCGGCGTTCAGGGAGGGTTCGACTTCCAGCTGTGGAGCGTTCAGTCTCTGCATCACTCGGGTTAAATAAGGTAAATATCATCTATAAACTACACTTAACATCAAAAACTGTCAATTAGGGATCTCATCAATCCCGATGCCCGGTGGCGCACAGGAAACCCTATAAGCTGGACCCCATCTATGATGGCCTCATGCCTGTGATACCTTGAACGGGTTCCGCGGCGTGAAAATATCGAGGTCGGGAGACACCTATGGACGAGCAGCGGCCGGCGCAAGGGCAAGTTCAGATCAAGGCGGATGAGAAGGAACTCCAGGGTGAATACAGCAATCTGTTGATGATTCATCACAATCTGGAAGAATTCACGCTTAATTTTATTTATATTTTTCCGAACGGCGCCCAAGGAAAGTTGTTGAAGAGCATGATCGTAAGCCCAGGTCACGCCAAGCGAATCTGGCGGGCGTTGGGCGAAAACATCGCCCGGTACGAATCGCAGTTTGGCTCCATCAAGGAAGCACCGGAGGTCGCGCCGCCGACCGTGGGCTTCGTGCAGTAAGAGTAGGTGATACCATCGGCACGCAGGAAAACCCGAATTATCGGACATTGCGTTCGGCGTGCCCGGCCGTGTTAGAATTTGTCAGTAATCCTCGAATGGGCCTGTAGCTCAGGTGGCTAGAGCGCGCCCCTGATAAGGGCGAGGTCGGTGGTTCAAGTCCACCCAGGCCCACCATTCACATCGCGTCGATCCCGTCAGGATCTCCATACCTTGCAGAGCCAAGATGAACGATTTGGCGTCCTGTGTTGTCAGGAAAACTTCTACCAGTCGCCTCGGTCGCCAGGCCATGCGCTAGCCGATGTTCGGAACTCTGCCGTTCTACGAATCTCTTCTAAAACCATTCTGGAAAGGGACGAAAATCCGACAAATTACCAAAGGACCTTGAGACCTTTGTACAGGCTGAATTTCTCATCGCAAGTCATCACCGGGATCTCTTCCGACAAAGCCTGGGCGATGATTTGACGGTCGAAGGGATCTGCGTGCAGGAGCGGCAGATCGAAAAGAGAGAATGCATGGTTCGCAGTGTACGACAGTACGCGAAGGTCCAGGTCCTCAAGTGCGCGGCGCGTGTCCGCTGCAGAAAATTTTAACTTGCCGCGGGCTGCTTTGGTGGCGATTTCGGAAAGAGAAATTGCGCTCAGTTCAAGGATGTTTTCTGTATTCTGCAAAATGGCAGTCGCGCGCTTGGTGAACCGTTCTGGTGACTCAACAGCGAAAATCAACGCGACCGTGTCCAGGAGCAACCGCACCTAGTCTCGCCCTTCTACAAAGGCGTCGGCTTCGTCGTCCGACATCGGTTTCCACCAGTCGATATCGAGAATCTGAATTTTGCCTTTCAGTGTCCCGAGCTTCCGCTTTTTGCGACTAGGCTTTTTTGTTCGGATGATATCCACGGCAGGCACACCCCGGCGGTAGATGGTCACTGTTTCGCCATCCTCGACAGCCTTGATTAGCTCGGGAAGTTTGTTCTTGGCATCCGCCACGCTAACTTTCATACTCTCGAGGATAGCTATCTAATATAGCTATGTCAACCGTACGCTCGCTCTCCGCCATCTTCTTAAGCGAGAAAAATCGGTGCACGTCCTCTTCAAAGATCCGCTACCACTTGATAGGAGACCGACGACCGCAATCGCAATACTGATAAGGGCGAGGTCGGTGGTTCAAGTCCACCCAGGCCCACCATTCAAATCACTAGTAAATATGCGGCGATCTACATTTTCTCCTCGTCTGGGGAATTTTCATAAGATCCATTTTGCCAAAAATTTGCCAAATCTCGCTTTGACCGAGTCGGCCATTGTCCGGGGCGTTCCGACGCGGCGCTCCCGACAATTGCCCGATGGGGCATTGAAGCAACAAGCTGTGGAGGGGTTCGCGGGCGGTCGCCAAGTTTTTATGGCACTGAACTCAGAGAGCACCTCGATTGATCCGATCAGGGTAGAGCTTGAGCATTTGGTCGTATGGTTCCCGCGCGGTCGTCATCTGCATGGCAAGGCGCTCGAAATCGCGTATACATTTCCGCGTTTCTCCAATAATCCTAGGGCTATCATCGTTCCCGACGCGCTTATGTCCGGCGAAGACTGCGCGTGGCTTAAGCGACTCCATTTTATCGAGGGCAGCAATCCACTCTTGGCGCTTCTGCTGATCGGGCGACTCTGACAGATGCAGGTGAACGCCGTTGTAGGCGAATTACAGGAAACGTTGCGGAAAGCGGCAGGATGAATTCGTCATTGACCGCGCAAAGTCCGAATAGATGCAACCCAGATTGCAGTGAGCCAATCTCTCCAAGCCGCGAAATAATCGTGCCTACTCTATCCTGGCTGGCTGGCTGGGTCGGGCGGAAGATGGCCTGGAAGAGCATCGTTAAACTCGCGAATCGAAATCAATTTCTTGATTCCCTTCGCGAGATAAGAACGCACATCGCTCGCTGCACCCTGGATTTCTCCCACCAGTTCGGCACGGCCATCGACAACGGCAATCAGATCTTCAAGGTCTCGACTCGTGTGAAAATCATTCCTACCCCTTCCGGCGAAGGCTTCGACGCACTGTGATGAGCGCTACTTCGCTTGCTTTGCCCACACGATGTCGTACGTGCGATCGAACGTCACGAACATCAGACAAGTATTCTTTGATTTGCAGGTAAACCAGTGCATGGCTTTGCTGGGCATCATAGCAAAGCCGCCGGGGCCAAGCGTCGCTTCCGCCATGCCGTCCATCCCGGTGAGCACGTCGCCCCGGACCACCATCAATTGTTCTTCCGCGGTGTGATAGTGGGCGGGAACCACGCACCCGGAAGGAGCTTCGAGAAGGAAAGTTGATGCACCTTTGTCTGGATCGCCGTTCTCGCGCGCAACTTTGAGACACGCGGGTTCGCCGTCGAAAACGAGATTGGCACTCGCGAGCGGCGTGACTATACCGCGCTTAGAAATCTTTTCCTGTCCCCGCGATGACGCGGCCACGAGCAGGACCATCAACGCCACGACGCCAAGAAGCGATTTCGCCGTTCTTCCAGAAATGCCATTCATTTTTTTCATATCGGCCTCAATCGAAAAGCAGTGACGAAAATTCAGTCAGATTCCGCCGCCAAACCATCCACGTATGCGCGCCGGACGTCTCGATGTCCACGTGCCTAATGTCTTTGGAAGCCAGCCACCCGCGGAATTTGCGGTTGATATCGATCAAACGGTCGTCCGTGCCGCAAGCAATCCAGAGCAAGTGCTGATGTTCCGTGGCCGTGGAGTGTAGCGCGGGAAATTCTTTGTCAAACTGTTCGGTGATGCCTCCCGAGCTGAACGCAGACGCGGACACCATACGCAGCTAGAAAGTCCTGTTTTTTCCCTTTACTCTCCCAAGTTCAGGGGACACACGTTGCTTTCGCATCTCTATTCGTTCCAGATTTTCCGGTGCAAGCCGTCGTTCGTCTTGAGCCGGAACTCCGGGGCCAACCAGTTGCAATCCTTGTCGGTGCTCCTCCGCTGACGAAGGTATTCGCCGTCAATCGCGAAGCCCGAATCCCGGGCGTCGAGACTGGAATGACAAAAATCCAGGCGGAAGCGTTCAGGGGCGTTGTCCGGCGATGGCATTCCCCTTCGCAGGAAGCGACAGCGTATGCCGCGCTTCTTGATTGCGCATGGACGATTTCGCCGCGAACACTTTTGGGCCGAACGGATTTTCGAGCGGTTCGAGCACCCGAGTCCAGATCGAAGTATCCCAAATCATAATCCATAAAGCTAACCAGCCAGATATCGTCGTGAACCTCCTTGATGGCAGAAACTTTTCTTCTGGCGGCTGGGATACAGCTGGCGCTCAGAACTGATGCCACGTTTGACGATGACCGGACGACGCCTGGATACTTCTGCTCCTCCACTAGTGGCTGATGAGGCCAATGCTGTTGGCAACAGGATAAGGAACATCCTTTCATAGGGACCGGCGTTAATTTTCCGACCCTCGGTTGTTGGGAGCTAACTGCAGATTATCACGGCGATAGATTGAGGTTTGTTGTGTGGGTCGCGCCATAGCGAACTCGCGTTTCATTGCCTGCCTTGCCAGCTTCACCGACCTCCAACCGAACGAGGTGCTCTTGGCCGAGTTGTCGGGGAGTCGGACCCGCTGGCGTCGGTACGTCGGCCACCTTTGAGAGTGACTGTTCGTAAGCAGTAAGCCCTTCTTCGATGGCCGCGATTTCTGCCTCAGCCAACCGAACATCCCAAAGCCCGAGAGGCTGCCTTTCATGGTGGCCTCTCGCAGTTAATCTCTCCTAACGCCCCGAATCCATCCTGGCCCCCTGCTCTCACGCTTGCTACTTCGCATGCGAAGACAAATTCTCTCCTCAACGGTTGTATTGAACTGCGCCGACGACGGCACTGACCCACACAGCCATTTAGGAAAGCTCGGGGAGGCCCTTACGTCAGTAACATCAATGTCTGCCACAAGCAGACCTATGGATGGTAGATAGGCAGCTTTTCATCGCCACGGCCGATGTATTCGGCGAACTGAGACCTATCGCACATATTCTCGCCCCCACACTATGCGCGCGGCGGCACCGGACGCTCGTGGAGAATCATCCAGTTGATGCCGAACCGGTCGCGCACCTGGCCAAAGCGGGAAGCAAAGAACGTCTCTTGTATCGGCATCAGGATCTGGCCGCCGTCGGAAAGCACAGAGAAAACGCGGTCCGCCTCAATGTCGGTATCCACTCTCAGGGTCAGGTAAGCACTCCGCATCGGTTCGGCGTTTGGGATGTCCGCCGCCATCAGCTCAGTGTCGCCAACCGAAATGCGCGCATGCAGCACGGCGTCCTTCCACTCCAGTTTGACGCGGCTTTGGTCGGGCGACTGCCCGTGCGTCATCATCATTCCGACTTTTGCTCCGAGATGCTTCTCGTAGTACCGGAAGGCCTCGGCGCAACTGCCAGAGAAATTCACATAGGTATTCATTTTCATTGATCGATCCCCTGTAGTGGATGAAAAACTTCAACCAAAGCCCAAGTGCCGAGAGCTTGAGCACTTCGTCTGTACTACTGCCTCGCCCCTTGAACGTGGCGTAAATCGTCATGGCGTGGCCGTGTCCCAAACCGAATTCCCGCTTCAACCAGGCAACAATAGCACCAGCTTTAACACCCGGCTGCAGCAGGCCCTCTTTCTCGGCGAGCTTCTTAAACTCTTCCGGCGTCTTGCCTGTCTTGGCTTTGATGTTGTCTATGTAAGCTTGGAATGACATGAGAAAGTCCCGCCTTGTTCACTCAGCCTTCAAGAGAATGGATTCCAGCCGTTTGTCGCGGAGGACCAATGAAGCCCATACCACAACTCCGAACAGCACGGGAAATACCACGTTGAAGAGTAGAGTCTCAGCGCGAACATTGCTCGCGACCGCTCCGCCGAGGTAGCCAGTGAGCAAAATCGCGCCCAGAACTGCGGTGCGCGGTATCACGTACAAGACAGTGCAAACCAGGAGCATTACGCCGATGCCCACGATCGTGGATTCAGGATAGCCGAGCCGGACGGTGGCCTCGACTACAAAAGGGGGCTTGAACAGCTTCATGCCTCCGTCCATCAGCAAAAACAGGACGGACAGCGCGGTCAGAATGCGGCCTGCCCAGATTCGCCGGGGTGAAGAGCCCGTGCTTCCGATTTCCATAAGATGTGCCTCTAGGTTTGGTGAAATGCTATCTGCGCTCATGGAACTATTGCTCCTTCAAACGTTAGACTGCAACGCGGGTGAAAACTCATCGCTGCTCACCACAAAATTTTGTGGCTATCGAGTGTGTAGGAAATCAGGGGACAAGAATCAACGGCAGACCGAACCGGGGAAACAGGGCCTCGGTGTCCAGGAATGAGTTGACGCCCACGATCCGGTCCCCGGATAGTTCGAGAACGATCAAAGCCCAAGCCTTGTGCCCGCCTTCAGGGTTCGGGCGATATTGAGCGAAGGCCGGCCAACCGCAGGCCGCCGTGGGAACCAGCCGGGAACCTCGGCATCCGCTCCCCAGACCCAGCATCCAAGTTCGAACTTCTGCGGGGCCTTGCAACCATAGCGAATAAGGGGGCATGCAAAACGTAACATCGTCGCGCATTACGGCTGTGAGTCCGTCCACGTCGTATTGCTCGAATGCGGCAACGTAGCGGTTAAGCATCCCCTGTTGAGCCTCAGAGAGTTCCCCCGGTTCCACCTCGTTGCCTCGTGCGAGTGTCGCGCGCGCTCGCTGGAGGGCGCTGTTCACCGAGGCAACGGAGGTTTCAAGCATTTCCGCAACTTCCGCTGCAGAGTATTCCAGTACTTCCATGAGCAAGAGCACGGCGCGCTGTTTTGGCGCGAGAGTCTGCAGCGCGGCGACGAATGCCAGGCGAACGCTTTGCCGCAAGATGGCCCGTTGGACAGGATTGGCCTTCTGTGGGAGCACTTGTGCGTCGAGGATCGGTTCGATCCAGTCGGTGCTGGGGCGCTGGATGAGGGCCTCCATCGACGGTGTTCCCGAAGAAGGTTCACCTTCCTCAATGGGACGTCCGCGTCGCCCTCTGTCTTTCAACTCGTCCAGACAGACGTTGGTTGCGATCCGGTACAGCCAGGTCTTTATTGACGCTCGACCGGCGAACTGGTCCCGGCTACGCCACGCGCGAATCAACGTTTCTTGTACGGCGTCGTCTGCATCAAAAGGCGAGCCCAGCATTCGGTAACAGTGCCCTGTTAGAGCACAGCGGTGCGCCTCGAGATCAGCGAAATCTGCAAGCATAGCCCTTAATATAGAATCTACCCTGTCGATGCAAAGAGGAAAGGAGTTCTTGAGCGTTGTGAAGTCGTGAGCAAATCGTGGCGAGGACCCTGCGAGCCGCTCACGGGATTGCAGGGTCAATACCGGACTGCCGCGTGTCAGTCGTACAGAAGGTGGGTCTTTTGGCGACTTGCGAGTGCCCCCTACAACGTCGCCGATCCCGGGTGCAGAGCACCTGCTCAATACGCAGGTGCTCTCCCCGCTCGCTCTTGCAGGCTTGTTCCTAGGCTTCCATAAATTCCATACAGTACACCTGCTTTGCAAGCTCGCGAGGTAACTCCACGCCCTCTGCGGAGAGAGAACGAACGCTGGTTTGCGAAATTGGACCACCCGCCACCCTTTTCCGAGAAGTGCGAAGATCTTCTCGCGCTAGACCGGGTGCAGCAGGGCCATACAAATCAAGGCGTCGCCCGTTTACCTTAGATGAACCAATCTGTTGCTTTGTGGGTCTTGAAGATCCGAGGATCCATGTTTAAGTACCACTGATCTAGAAGCTCGCCTACGCGAGAGCAATTCCGGGATTCTCGCAAACAACTTGTCAAAACCTTATAACGCACATCACAGCAACGCATCCTACGCTTACGAAAATCGCTCCGTTGGCGTCTAACGGGCAACGGCGCCGAGACCGTGTGTAAAGTCGATCCTACGAGCTTGTCGCCGATTAACGATCAATTTGACCAGCAGCGCTACGAAATGGAATCCTGAGATTCTGGCCCGTAAGGAGGGAACGAAATGTCCGCTCCAGTTACTTTGTCCGTGAATGGTGCGCAGCACGTTGTGTCCGCCGATCCCGACACGCCTCTGCTCTTCGTCCTGCGCAACGAACTGAAGCTAACCGGTCCGCGCCTCGGTTGTGGAATGGCACAGTGCGGCGCGTGCGCGGTTCTGCTCGATGGCGAAGAAGTGCGCGCCTGCGTTGCCCCTCTCTCTTACGCCGTCGGCAAACTGGTCACGACCATTGAAGGTTTACCAGCGGTCTGGGCGGAGCAGAAAGGCTTAAGCCCCGCCGACGCCGCCAAAACGCTTCATCCCATCCAGCAAGCGTGGATCGACGAACAGGTGCCACAGTGCGGTTACTGCCAGAGCGGGATGATGATCGCCGCCATGGGATTGCTCGCCAAGAACAAGAATCCGACCGTCGCCGATATCAAGGATGCCTTCACCAACACTCCTCCGTCCCCGCATCTGTGTCGCTGCGGCACCTACGTCGCCATCATCGACGCCGTACAACGCGCCGCCAAAGCCATGCAGGCTGGAAAGGATTGAATCCGATGCCGTCTAAAATAGACACTCGCCGGAATTCGCCAATCACGCCTACCGATGCAACCTCGCCGTTCGCGCCCACGCTCACCCGCCGCGGCTTCGTAAAAATGGGCGGCGCGCTTTTTGTTTCGGTCGCGGTCACCGGCCGCTTTGTTGCCAGCGCCGCTGTCGATACGCAAATCTCGCTCGACCCTACCCAACTCGGGTCATGGCTCGAGATCCGCAGCGATAGTACGATTCTCATGCGTACCGGCCGGGCTGAAACAGGGACCGGCATGAGCGCCTATTACGCGCAAATGATTGCCGAGGAACTGAGCGTCGGGGCGGGCGCGATCTCGCTGATCCTTGGTGACACGGACAGAACGCCCGACGGTGGCTATTCCGCCGGTTTCCTGTTTGGAGCGATCAATGTTCGCAAAGTCGCCGCATACACGTACCAGGCGCTGCTAAGCCTGTCCGCCATACACCTCGGGGTGCCCGTTTCCGCGCTGAATGTCAGGGACGGGGTCGTGTCAGGTGGCGGCAAGAGCGTCAGTTACGGGCAGCTCGTTCAAGGTCAGCATCTCGATTTAAAGATTTCGGTTAACGGCCAGTCCGCAAAGGCCGATCCGAACGGGTGGGTCGGTATGACCTCCTTGGACGGCTTCACCGTCACCGGTGACCCCCCGATGAAGCCGGTGAGCCAGTACAAGGTCATCGGCACGTCGTATCCGGTGCCTGGCATTCCCGACAAAGTCACCGGCAAGACGCAATGGAGTTGCGACGTGATGTTGCCTGGCATGCTGCATGCCCGTATGATCCGGCCTGCGACGCTTGGCTCGACCTTAATTTCCATCGGCGCACTCGACAAAACGAAATTTCCATCCGCCCAGGTGGTGAAAAAGGGCAACCTGGTCGCCGCCCTCTCACCTAATGAGTGGGAAGCCGTTACAGCCGCGCAGTCGGTGGCCGCTACCACCAAGTGGACCGGGTGGGCCGGGTTGCCAGGCAGTGAGAACCTAACCAAATCGCTCCGAGACCACGATTGGGGCACGCCAGCCGAAAGCCGCGGAAAGGCCGCTGAAGTCGCCGCGGCTCTAGCCAGCGCGTCGAAAATGATCTCGGCGTCCTACGAGCAACCTTACGTCAGGCATGCCCCGATCGGCCCATTCCTCGCGGTCGCTGATGTACGCGCGGACGGCACAGTGACCGTGTGGACGCATTCCGCGCAATCCCAAGGGTTGCGCGCCAGGATCGCTAATACGCTAAGCGTGCCGATCGAAAAAGTTGTGGTTCGCTGGATGGAACACTCCGGTCAGTACGGGCGCACGACCCTAGGTGGAGATGGGGCGGAAGCCGACGCCGCTATCCTTTCGCAACTGACCGGCAAACCCGTAAGGGTGCAGTGGACTTTACAGGAAGACCTGGCATGGTCGAGCGTTTCGCCCGGCTGGGTATCCGACGTCAAAGCGAGTGTCGACGCGAACGGTCATCTGACCGCCGTGCATAGCGCTTTCTACGCATCGCATATGTTCGACCCTCGTCCTCTGGGCTCCCTTCTCGCCGGAATGCCTTGCAGCACCTCCAAGCCAGGTGGCTGGATTGCCACCGAGTGGCCGTACGACAAGATTCAAAACAGGCTGGAAGAAGCCTACGGAATGCCGAACCTGGCCGCCGAATCGCCTTACGGAGGTTTGCGCGGCAATATCATGCGCACACCCGGGCAGCGTCAGCAGAATTTTGCGCTCGAAGGTTTGATCAACGAAGTCGCCGCCTCCGCGGGCGCCGACTCAATCCAATTCCGCATGGACCATACGACCGATCAGCGACTCATCGATATACTCAAAGCCACCGCCAAGGCCGCGAGATGGGAAACACGTCCCTCGCCACGCGGTGTCCGCAGCAAGCAAGAAAATCCCGTGACCGGTCGCGGTGTCGCCATCATCGTTCGCCAAAACGCCTATTGGGTGGGCATCGCCGAGATTGCCATTGTTCCCGCAACGGGAAAGGTACAGGTAACCAGGTTCACCATCGGTGCCGATTGCGGCAAAGTCATCAATCCGCGTCAGCTAGGCCTGTGCATGAAGAGCGGCGTCGTAATGGGGCTCAGCGAAGCGCTCAAGGAAGAAGTCACCTTCGATAAGTCCAAAGTGACCAGCACAAATTGGAGCAGCTACAAAATCCTCACAATGGAAGAGACCCCTGACATCAAAGTTGTCCAAATCTCGCGCGATGACCAGGGATTCGGAGGTGGCTCCGAGGCCGCCAACGCCGTCGTCCCTCCGGCCGTCGCCGCCGCCTTCTTCGACGCAACTGGAGTGCATGTCCGCAAACTCCCATTGACCCCGGCGCACGTGATGACGCTGCTAACCCACTTTTCTAGTTGAAAGTCGGCGGCAGAATTTGCCGAGCGCGCGTACGAAATTCTGCCGAGTCGCCCTGGTCCGCGCTTGCGCCTATCGCGCCCGTTGCTCACGATTTGCGGCGCGAAGCGGAAGAAAACCGACGGACAGATCCGCGAGAAGGTGGGGAGGGAGACAAATCGTTAGTTAGCCCAAGAAAAACAAAGACGAGCCGCCAAGTTGCACAGGCACTCTTGCCGGTGTCCCCTTGAAGCGGCACCAAGCAGTATCCGAACATCGCAACCAACTCAGTGCGAGGGCGCCTTGGACTCCGCAGGCGCAGGAGGGGGCGTAAACTTAGCATCATCTACCGCCACATTCTGATGCAACTCATCGATCTGAATACCAAAGCGATTCCCAGGACGCGCCAGCGTCCACCGGTAAGCCAGCTTGACCCCGTCAGCGTCCCGGTAATCGCTGTAATCGATCTGCGTAGGCAACCGCCCCAGCGGCGTTTCCGAATACCGCACCAACCGCACCAGCAGCCCGCTCTGTGAATCGAAGTAAAGGCGAAGCGGCGGCGCATTTTCGCTTCTACCGATAACAAGGGTCGTAACATGACCATCAAGTTTTTCGCCAGGTTCTACGACCCACTTCTGGCTCAAGCTCTTGACGTCCACCGGAAAGTGCAAATCCGCATCAATGCGAGCCCCAGCATTTTCCTCCGGCGTCATAATGTGCGGTGGCCGCCCAGGCACGCTGAGCCAGCCGGAATGCCCGTCGAACGCGGTGATGCTGTCGCCCCCAGTTATGTGCATGATAGAAAGCCGCTTATCTGGTGCTTTGGCGTAGATATCGACAGGAAAATGCTGGCCGCCAAATGCGCTGAGCGTACCTTTCTCCACGCGGCTGGTGATTTTCTGCACCGCGTCGGCCCCTCCGACAGCAGACAGATATTTGTCGAAAAGTTGATCGGCTGTAGGCAATGCCGCAGCCGCTGTGGTTTTTTTCTCCGCCCCCGCATCGGGAGGCAATTCTTCCGTGGCCACCATGGGAGTGCCAACCGGTTCGGCAGCTCCGCGATGGCAGGAATAGCAAGTGACTTCGCGCTTGCCGTCGAAATTGTCTTTATTGATGGCGAACATCATCTGCATCATCTTGCGGGCGATAAGTTTCGGCTTCTTGTCGTCCTTCTCGAAGGCCATGCCTTTGCCTTCGTGGACGTGGCAATACTCACACTCCACGCCCAGGGAAGCAGTGATGAATTGCATCGCTGGAATCAATTGCTCGGCGGGAATGCCATTCAAGACCTTGATGTTCTTGAACTGTTGCTCCGCGAGTTTTGGCGTCCCTGGCGCCTGGCCAGCCGGAGATTGAGCGCCCGCGCCGAGAATCACCATGAAGGCAGCGACAGCCACGCAGGCGATAACCGAGAATCGTCTTGGCGCAGAATAAATGGCCGACGATTTGAGCGAATTAGTCGAGTTCATGGAAGGACGATCTCCTCGCAAAGCGAGAGTGAGTGTACCAAATGCGATGGCAAACAGGCGGATCGCTCATTGAAACATTTGTTGAAACATCTGTTCAGCCATATCGGGTTAGAGACGTAGCCCCAAAGTGACAGGTTGGCAGTTCAATTGCCGTCTGTTGTAGAATGCCCCATGGCTTTGGCCCTCCCTCCCAGCGAGCAACTCAAGGACATCCGCAACCGCTTGGGAATCACCACCCGCGACGTCGCTGAATTTAGTCAAAAAATCGCCCTGGCTGAAGATAACCCCGAATATCACATTTCCAACGCCTGGCTCACCCAGATCGAGAACTCCGACTCGGTGCCGAGCGTTTTCAAACTGTACAGCTTGAGCTCGATTTACCGCATCAAGTTCAGCGACATCCTGCTGCTCTACGGCGTGGACCTACAGAATCTGACCAAGCACCAGATGGCCGCTCCATTACCGAACACGCATCTAACCACACTGGAAGTCTACGACACCGAGAAGACGCTGTCGTTCCCAGTGCGCTTCGATCGGTCGTTCGACGTGGACAACACGAACCTGCTGTCCCGCATGGTGGAGGTCTGGGGCGAAGTTCCCATCGCCCTGATCCAGCATCTGGATATTCGTCACAGCCTTTACGGGTACATCGGGCTGCAAGACAACACCCTATCCCCCCTCCTACGCCCGGGCTCGTTTGTGCAGATCGACCCGCATGTTCGGAAGATTCAGCCGTTGCGGTGGCGAACGGAATTTGACCGGCCGATTTATTTTGTGGAGCTGCGCGACGGGTATGCGTGTTCGTGGTGCGAGATGCAGGAAGGGTACCTGCTGCTGCTTCCGCATCCGCTGTCGGCGCGCAGCGTGCGCCGATTGAATTATGGTTCGGAAGCGGAAATCGTGGGACAGGTGACGGCGGTGGCCATGCGGCTCACGGATTTTTCGGAGCCTGCTCCTGACGCCAGCGCCAAATTGCCAAAGCGAGTCTAACGTTCGATAGAAACAAGCGGGTGATTGCGGGATTTACTTCCAGCGGAATCGCGATGCGATAAGGCTCCAGCTTTTGCCAGGTGCGCAGAACGTCCGAAGCGCTCTCGTGCGAGCAGTCCAGATAGATTCGCAGCTGTTCCACTAATTCCTCAAGCGAAAAGGCTGCCAAGCGGTAAAAGACTTGCCGGTGCGCGATTTCCAGTGCTTTACCGGCGACGTCCGGACGAAAGCGCGCGGCGAGCCCATCGTGGTGATAGGTGCCGGTATTGTAATCCCGCGTGGAAGCCAGATAGATCAGCCGCGCCAGGTCGCAGGAAATTTTCGACAGCGATCTATGGAGAAGATCGTCGTAGGCGGTTTGTACTGGCACGAGTTTGGCGGTGGCGCTCATGGGTTTCGGTGGCTGCGGACGTTAAAGCAGAGCCCGGATTAGGAACTCGCGCTGTGAAACTCCCGGCCTGCAGTGATCGTTTTCAAGTCTTGCTGCGCTCGGGCGAGGCGCTGGGATAGGGTGTCGGCATAGACGGCCAGGCCGCGAACGCGCTGCGGTCCGGCAGTTTGGATGGCTAGGAAGAGCATGGCGCATAGAAACATGAGTTCGGCGTACACCAGGACTAATTTCGTTTCGGTTGCGAAATGCAGGTCATGGCTCTGGCGAGTGGCTTCGGTGTGTTCGCGCATGATCCGGCGAAGAGCGGTCGAAGTCTGATGAACCCAAGCGAGGGCCACGAGTTTACGCTCCCTGCGAAATAGTTTTTCCAGTTGGGGTGACTTCGATGTCGAGACGAATTCGCAGTCTTCCGGCGAAAAGATTCTAACCACATATTCGGGCGGACAAAGATCCACCCAAGTTTCATCGTCGAGGAGCGGCACGTCCGAACGTGGAGATAATTCCCCAGCTGCGGTAGCGCCCCGGGCAGCCAACAAAAGAAGTAAAAGCAGCATGATCGTGCCAAGAAGCAGGGCCGTGGGGATTCCGATCACGAACCCACCGCCTTTACGAGGCGGCCTTTAGCATCTTGAAGGCGGCGATGTGTAGTTCTTGCCACCTGCTGGTATTCGATTTCGAGAGGTACCGCGCCGTGTGGCACCGGATTATCCCGAAAAGACCAAACATATCTCAGCCAGACTAATAGGACGACGGGATACGATGCTGGATACAAATAGCCAAATAGAACGTGGGTTTTGCCGATCGTGGAAGAAGCAAATGTCAGGCAGATGACGCTCCAACAAACAAAAAGCCCGTAGCCTAGCGCAATGCCACGCAAATTTTTACCCAGCGGCACTGAATAAAAAAGGAACAGCACCACAAGTGAAATGATCGCAGCCCCTTGCACCGCTCGCAGATTACTCTCGACGTTTTTCGCAGACGTTTCCACCCACCATCGAGGATCGGTGGCGAGCGCTCTTGCGAGTGCGATTGCGAAGACGATGCCAAGAACCCTCCGTGCCATCCGAGCCGTTCCTGGATACGCTTCGAGTCCCACCTGATAGATCTCAAAGACGATACCACAACTCAGGAGCACACAAAGAAATTCAGCGGTCCAATATACAGGCGTGTAAAAGGGGTGAATCCATTTATAGACGAAGAAACAAAGAGGATCTTGGACGAGAACGAAACCAATGTAGCAGTAGAAAGCAGGGTAGCGAGAAGTTAGTTTTTCCCGAAATCCACGGAAGAGGAGGAGTAACTCCAGCGCCACACTGATATAGACAATTAGCTGGCTAAGCATTCTCCTCCGGATAAGACCCGAAGTGATTTAGCGGAGTCAAATGCTAGCACGAGTTCGGGGAAAAATGCGGAGCATCTCTCCCCCAAGACTCGGTTAAGTTCTCTCAGGAAGCAATCCCGATCCAGGGATCAGGAACGGGCTTGCCACCGTCGGCCAGGATCCAGGGATCAGGAACGGGCTTGCCGCCGTCGGCCAGGATCCAGGGATCAGGAACGGGCTTGCCACCGTCGGCCATGATCCAGGGATCGGGAACGGGCTTGCCACCGTCGGCAGTTAAGGCGGTGGAGTGAAGCATCAAACCTGCGAGCAAAAGCCCGAGGGAAAATCCGGAAATGAACTTGACGGAACGCATGAGTCCTCCTCAGAAGAAATTGGGGCCTGTAAGCCCGCAATGGCTGGGGTGCGAGCGGGTGAAAGCCTAAAAGAGAATGGCGAAAGAGCCGATCGAAGCGTGTTAATGGTCGGAATCACAACCAAAAATGCTGAGAGAGCGCCAAAAGCGGATGGATTTTGTGATGCACATGGCGGAAAACTCGCGAAGCGGGTGGGGCAATCCAAGGTGACGATGTTGTAAGAAGAAATTAATGAGGGCGGCCGGAGTATCGAGTCTTGCACCGGCGGGAGGAGCCGAAAACAAAGGTTAGGAGACAAAAAGGTGTGAAATGATTTCAAAATCGGTGAAATTCGGCCCAGATGACACGTGAAAATCCAGATCCTAGACAGTCGAGGGAGTCGAATGAACAGCTATCTTGAAGCGGCCGAACACCACGGTTGTAATCGCAAGCGTAACGGTATTTTCAGTAGACGAAACTGTCAAGGATGTCTAATTGGGGTATAGCCTGTTCCCTCGCTTTTTGGAGAAGTCGCGCCTAGAGGAACGGCGAGAGGCTTAGCGCGCGCGACGAAAAGGGGAATCGGCGTGGCGTTAGAAACGGAGTTGCGTTGTTGGAAAACAGAAACGAAGAGTGGTGGGAATGCACCAATTTATTATGTAGACAGACCATACAGTTTGTAATGATCGTCGAAGGTTCTGCCAAAGCTAACCCAACATGCTTCTGCGGCAGCGGTATGAAGCGAACATACGTTGAGCCGAATATAGCGAAATACGACGCCAGGTTGGCAATTCACGTCGGTTCTGATGGTCGCGGCGCGTTAAGAACCAAGAGTGCGAACGCTGAATGGATTGTGCTTTCGTTGCAGCCAATGAACTGAATACAGGTCCAGCCCATGATTAAAAGCCGGGATACCCAGGTGGTCACCTTGAATTGCCGCGCGGAGTTTATTTTTGATACCCGAGCCAAGGGGAGCAGTTCGCGGCCGATTAGAGTACTCAGTGAATGTATGTGTGATTTCCGGCGTCCGGACTGGGAAAGCCGATGGAAGGACTGGAGTTCGCGGCTCGACCCGTACTTGAATCTGTTCTTGTGCGCAGCGCATGCAAGGAAGCTTGGGCTTATGAAGTAAGAACTCGCGGGCGGAATCCAACGGCCTTGTTGTCCCCTAAAAATCAACTCTCGCTTAGCCATGCCGTACTGAATATTCCCGCTGATTACCGTTTTCTCTCGATCGCTGCCGGGCGGCCCGTCATTAGGAGTTTGCGGGCGAAGTTTGTGGGCGGACGGGCGGGTAGAGCCTGCGGCCGCGCAGACAAGAGTGTCTGTGCTACGTGAACTGGGATTTATCGTGACGGGATTAGTTTCATACACAGAAGTCGGTATGGGGCTCGATTTGCCTACTAGATTAACGCGGCATTCCTCCGTACATGCACTAATTTCAGCCGGATTTCCGTTGCCTTATGATGAGGCGTTGATGGGTTGAGCAGAGTGGGGCACGGCCGTAGGCTCCGCGGACTCCGCTGTGCGCTACATTCTAGAATCGTAGTTTTCCCCCGGGATCTTCAGCTTCATCGGTGGTTAGAGACTGACCGGTCTCCGCATCGCGGACGAAATAGTGGCCAGGTGTAAGTTGTCGCAAGGCTTGGAGTTTGGTACGAGCCTCAGCGACAGAACTTACTTGCGTGATCCACAAGGGACTGCCGTCATCCAGGCGCCTGAAAATGTCGAAACCTAGTTTCATATTATTAACGCATTCAAAAGTCATCGTCCCGGGCCAATAGCAGCCTCAAAGCCCGGATAAGAAAGCCTGGTTAGACCGATTGGGGGGCGAGGTTAGCGGGGGAGACCGGTGCTGTCTGTTCAAAATTGAACAGACGGATGGGCGAGCGAAAGGTAGAAGAGGGGCAACGATACGGGGGACGCGGTCAGTTCTAGAACTTAATTTGTGAAGGAATTTGTCGACAAAGGGATAGTCACGCTAAGACGAGGGGAAATGAGATCACGTCGGCGAATTGGAGTCGGGACGCCAAGTTTTTTCGCCAAAACGCTCCCAACGAAGAAAATCAAGGAATTCAAGACCGGCGAGACGATTATCTCGCAGGGAGAGGACTGCACGGACGTTCATTATATTGAAAAAGGGGTAGTGAAATTGACGTTGGTTTCTAATCGCGGAAAGGGAGCGGTGCTGGGGATTCTGGGTGAGGGGGATTTTTTTGGAGAGGCGTGCATCACCGGCGGAGGAGTGTATGCGACGTCGGCGATCGCGCTGGTGCCCAGTTTGGTGAATATCATCAAGGCCAAGGCGATGTTGCGGCTGGTGGAGGAAAATCCGTCGTTGTCGGCGCACTTCATCAACTACCTGGTCAGCCGGAACCGGCGGATTGAGCAGGATTTGATCGATCATATGTTCAATTTCAGCGAGAAGCGGTTGGCGCGAACGTTGCTGTTACTGGCGCGTAGCCGTCAGGGTGAGAAGGTGTCGCCGATCCTGGGGAAAATCGGTCAGGACACGCTTGCGGAGATGGTGGGGACTACTCGATCGCGAGTGAATTTTTTTATGAACAAGTTTCGCAAGATGGGCTACATCCATTACAACGGCGGACTTACAGTTTATGACTCGCTGGCGAACGTTTTGAACGAGTAGCGGATCGAGCTCTTGTTTATTGTTCTGACTCCCGGTAGCGGCACCCGCCGCCCTTCGACCCCCCGGGGTAAACGGTCGGCGACCGCTCCGACTGCCCGTTAGGAATTCCAGGCCACTCGGGCTAGTTGCTTCTTGCGGGTTTCCCATTCGGCCCCGGACAGGATGCGCGGAGCTACTTCGATGAGGCGTGGAGTCAGTTTGAAGACTGTCAACGGGGTCCACGTTTTTCCTTCCCTGGTGCGAAACTCACGATGATTCAGAGCGTCGGCCATGCCCTGGTAGGAGAGATCGCGGACGATCATTTCGGCGAGGCAGTTCAAAACTTCCATTTCCGACGGATTCTCTTCGAGGTGCAAGCAATCGCCGGCGATGCGGGTGCCGTAAGGGATTTCTTCGCCGAAATGGGAACCTTCGAAAGCTTCTGTGTGGGGGGCGGCCAACGTCTCCCGCTGCCATTCCACGGCCGCCAAACGCCATCCGGCGGCTTCTTTCTGCTTTACATATTCGTAGCTGGGCCAGGCAGTGAGGGTTTCGCGGGTCCATTCGGTTTTCTTCATGAGCGTCTCCGGTCGAAGGGTCGAATGCAGCAAGTCGAGACCAACAGCCTTTTTTCGATGTGGCAATTTGAGTGCCGCTCGCAAATTTACCGAACTTATTGATGGGAAAGGAATTAAAGGCGTCTAAGCCGCATGAACGGCCGCTCCGATTGTCCGTTCGTGGGATGGCTATGTAGCATTGGCGGACACCGCACGCAGAACCAACCAAATTCAGGAAAATCTTGATGGGGTGAAGACTTCCGGAGTTATGATCACGGCATCGTCGCTCCGGTCTCGACATTCTCCATTTGTTTGGGCAGTTAGCAGGTGAAAGGTGTTTGCGTCCATGGACCCGGCTGCAAAGCGGACTGAGAATCGCATGCCCATGCAAGTGACCGTGGACCTGTCCAGTCTGGATGTGCGTATGCCCGCGCAGGAAGGCGTTACGGAAAACATCAGCCCGCGAGGGGCGCGGGTTTTGACGAGCAAGCCGTGGAAGCCGAACGAGCGGTTGAATGTCAGATCGTTGCTGGGGAATTTTCGTTCGCGGGCCAGGGTGGTTTACTGCGTGCCGGTCGACAGAGAGAAGTATGCGGTCGGACTGCAATTATTTGCAACCGCGGGAAAGTGGCAATCGCCGAACTGATGGTGTGACCCCACGCGAACAGGGCTTTAAGATCGCTGGAATTTTGGAAAATTGGCGTGTCGCTGGCTGGGCATCGGCTACAGACAAGCACCCGCCCACGCTTCGACCCTCAGGGTAAACGGTCGGCGGCCGCGACAAATCGGATTCAGCGGTGCTTAAGTCGATCCCGTTGGTTGAAGCGCACGGACTTCGAGTGCAGGATCACTTCTTCAACATGGGCCATGAAGTCGGGATTGTCGGTACATCTGCGCGATTCTTTGAGGAAAGGGCGGACCTTGGCGAAAACGGTGAACAGCTCCTGGGAAACCGCAAAGTTGAGAAAGGCCTTCTCACTTCGTGTTTCGTCTACGACCAAGGATGCGGCCAAGGCCCAGGAGGTCGCTACCTGGCGCAGCCAGCGGCTAGCGTCGGTGCCCTGGGCCATTTCGACCTTGAGATAATCGGCGGCATTGCGTGGCCAGAACCGATCACGCCACCAGAGGTGTGCCGTACGCATTTCAGGCTCGTTTCGCAGGTGCTCGAGCTGCAAGAGGATTTGGGCATCTTGAGTTGTGGGCCGTTTGCGCACGAAGCCTCCCGGGGGGAAGAAGCGACGGGAATAAGTACGCATTTGGCGCGGATCGATGAGTGGTTCGCTCACGGCGGAATCTGCCCGAAAGCGTGGCAAACGGTTCTCTCGCGTTTTATGAATGAAGATGCAGGAGCCTAACATCGGAGAAGCTACCTGGATGAGCGGCATCTCAGGCGGGGCTGAGAATAACTTATAAATATACAGTAATATATACTTATTTTAATCATAAGTATATAGATGTAGGGAATCATTAAATAGCAGCGAAACGATTACTCGCGGGAGGGCATGCTTTTGACGGGTTGCACCAGGTAGGCATCGCTTCGAGAAGCGATGTTAAAGTGACCGCATGTACTCGCAAAAGTTTACAGTGAATGTGGTGATTCGAGGGGAGCGCCGCGCGTGCCCGCTGGAGTGGCTGGATCAATTCTGCATGCGAAATTTTACGAACGCCGCGGAATTTGACGATACGCTGCCAATCGGAGAGGGGAAGGTGGAAGCCAGCTTTCGGGTGACGCCGGAAAAATTCGCCGAGGGATTGGGATTGTGGCTTACGCAACGCGGTAAAGGGGAAGGGCAGGCGTTGCAGGTGGAAGTGTCCGCGGGCTAAGGAACGAAATAACTTGTTGGAAACGCTTCGGATGGCATCGCGCGACAAGAGGCTAGTCGGCGGGTTCGCGTTTTTCGCCGCTCAGGGCCTTCAGAACTTGTGGTAAGGCGGCTTGTGCGGCCGCTTCTCCTACAGCAACCAATTCATCGGTGTGGGTGAAATCGTCCCAGACGAAGGGCTTTACGTCGGGCTCGATGATGACGTCGGCTTGCTGGCGCCAGGCAATGTCGGCGTGGCGCTGGATGATGGAGAAAGAGCGGCTGATGACGTCGGCGGCAGTGCGGGGGGCGGTGAAACCGCCGGCTTCGAGGTACACGGCGATTACGATGTCCGCGCCTAGGAGGAGGGCGCCTTCCACGGGGACTGGGGCGGTCAGGAAGCCGTCGACTAGAGTGCGGCCTTCGAATTGGATGGGTACGAATAAACCTGGGTAGGCGCAGGATCCGCGCATAGGGCGTCGCTGTTACCCG